>JAABUM010001453.1_pt1 | contig 35564 bp, 39 predicted proteins | sample 5559161 | NCBI WGS metagenome assembly JAABUM01 (sample SAMN10711868, study PRJNA513369) | rock metagenome | isolation source: Antarctica rocks | place: Antarctica: Victoria Land, Siegfried Peak nord
TACCTACGCTCACCTGCGCGGCGCCTCCGACCGGGCCATCGCCCACCAGACCCGGCACCGCTCCCTAGCCACGCTCGGTGGCTACGTCCGGGTGCAGACCGCCTGGACCGACAACGCCGCCACGCAACTCGGCCTGTGAACCGCCGCGGCCGGCGCGCCCCGGGCAGACTGCCGGACGTGTCCCCCTCCTCCTTGGTGTCCCTGTCGCCAGTGCCGGGCCGTGCCTGGCGCGGACAGCCGTGACGGGCGAGCAGGTCGAGCCGGTCGGCTACGGGCCGCTGCTCGACGCGGTCAAGAAGGAGATCGCGGGCGCCCGGCTGCGGGCCGCCCGGGCAATCAACACTGAGCTCATCGAGATGTACTGGCGGATTGGACGCCTGGTCCTTGACCGGCAGGCCGACGAGGGCTGGGGCACCCGGGTCATCGACCGCCTCGCCGCCGACCTGCGCACCGCCTTTCCCGGCGCCAAGGGCCTGAGCCGGCGCAACCTGCAGTACATGCGGGCACTCGCCGCCGCCTGGCCGCAGGTTGTGCCGCAGCCTGTGGCACAACTTCCCTGGGGCCACGTCCGTGAGCTGCTCGACCGGCTCGAGGACCAGCCGACCCGGGAGTGGTACGCCACTCGCGCCGCAGCTGACGGCTGGTCCCGCTCCGTCCTGCAGGCCATGGTTACAAACCGGCTGCACCTGCGCCAGGGCGCAGCCCCGTCGAACTTCGGCGCCGCTCTGGCGCCCGAGGAGTCTGACCTGGCGCAGCAGATCACCCGCGACCCGTACATCTTCGACTTCGTTCGCCTCGAGCCCGGCTACCGGGAAAAGGACCTGCAGGCCGTGTTGTTGGCCGACCTCGGCCGACTGCTGCTCGAGCTCGGCACCGGCTTCGCCATCGTCGGTGAGCAGTACCCGCTCGTCGTCGGCGACACCGAGTTCTTTGTCGACCTGCTCTGCTACCACACCCGACTGCATCGCTACATCGCCATCGAGCTCAAAGTCGGCCGCTTCGATCCCCGCAACCTCGGCCAGCTGCAGTTCTACGTCCAAGCCGTCGACGGCGAGATCCGCAATCCCGGCGTCGACGCCCCGACCCTGGGCATCCTGCTCGTCACCGGCGTCAACGAGACCGTCGTGCAGTACGCGCTGCAGTCCTCCACCGCGCCGATGGCCGTCAGCCGCTACCAGCTGCCCGAAGACGTCCGCAGGCTCCTACCCGACGACGACCAGCTTCGTCGCCTCGCCCGCCAGCACTCGCTCGAGGAGACCCGCACTCGAAGTGACGACGAGTGACAGGACAGGGTCACGCAATGAGCCCGCGCTGCCGATGGTGCTCCCATGACCGCTGCCCCCGGTCGGTAGGGAGTACATCCACGCCAGCGGCCCGACCGCGGACATGTTCTTGCTACGCTCGGCGTCCTTCTTTGCCGATGCCGAGCGGCGCGAGCGCGGCCGTCGTCAGCGAGGTCATAGCCACCCGGTGCACCGTCTACGGGGCCGGCGCACCGTCGTTCAGCGGGTCTCCCGCGAAGCCGACCTCGTTAGGTTCCGCTTGGTGAACTCGTCGGCGTCCAGGATCAGCACCCCGCCGGCCGGCGAGTCCGGCAGGTTGGCCTGCAATGCGGCCGGGTTCATCGCGACCAGCACGTCCAGCCAGTCGCCCAGCGTAAGGATGTCGTAGTCGGCGAAGTGCAGCTGGAAACTCGACACCCTGGCCAGGGTGCCGTGCGGGGCGCGGATCCCCGCCGGGAAGTTCGGCAGCGTCGCTAGGTCGTTGCCGAACGCTGCCGCCTCGGCCGTGACCCGGTTGCCGGTGAGCTGCATGCCGTCGCCCGAATCCCCGGCGAGGCGGATCACCACTCGAGTGCGCTGCTCGACTGCGCGAGTGGGAGCGGTGGTGCTGTCCATGACTCCCCTAGGAGGGTCGCCGGCGCGTGGTGTCACCACCGTGGCACGGCACGGCGTGCCGGCAACGCCAGACAACTGGTATAACCATTATTACAATTAGGGTTTAGGGTCAACGGCCAGATGGGGTGGACAAGGGCGGCCCCGCAAAATATCTTAATGGTGATCCTGTTTGCATCGTCGTGCCACGGAAAGGGACTCCCATGGTCAGCCCTGACATCCTCTCGTCCGAGACCGCCGCGGACCCCACCGAAACCTGGCGCGTGCTGCGAGAGGAGTACCCGCTTTACTTCCACGAGGGCATGCAGTCCTATGTGATCAGCCGTTACGAGGACGTCGAGAAGGCGTTCAAGGACCGCCGCTTCACCAGCGACAACTACAGCTGGCAGCTCGAGCCGGTCCATGGCCGCACGATCCTGCAGATGGACGGCCGCGAGCATGCCGTCCACCGGGGCCTTGTGACGCCCGCCTTCCGGGGTAGCGAGCTGACCGATAAGTTTGTCCCGGTCATCGAGAAGAATGCCCGCGAGCTGATCGACGGCTTCCGCCACGACGGTGAGGTCGACCTGGTCGACCGGTTCACCACTCGCTTCCCAATCAACGTAATTGTGGACATGCTCGCGCTGCCGAAGGCCGATCACGAGTTGTTCCACCGTTGGTACAACTCGATCATGGCCTTCCTGGGCAATCTCGCTCAGGACGCGGACGTGATGGCGGAGGGGCTGAAGACCAAGGACGAGCTCCAGGAGTACCTGCTGCCGAAGATCGCCGAACGGCGCGCGAGCCCCCGCGACGACCTGCTCTCGACCCTCTGCACCGCCGAGATCGACGGCGAGCAGATGACCGACCTGGAGATCAAGGCGTTTGTTAGCTTGCTGCTGGTCGCCGGTGGCGAGACCACCGATAAGGCCATGGCCAACATGATGTGGAACCTGCTCCAGAACCCAGAGCAGCTGGCGATGGTGCGCGAGGACCGCAGCAAGATCTCGCACGCCTTCGCCGAAACCCTGCGCCACTCTCCGCCGGTCCAGATGATCATGCGGCAGCCGTCGGAAGACGTCGAGATGTCCGGCGGCACCATCCCGGCGGGCGCCACCGTCGTCTGCCTGATCGCAGCGGCCAACCGCGACCCGCGCAAGTACAGCGACCCCGACACGTTCGACATCAGCCGGCCCGACCTGAACTTCAACACGGCCTTCGCCGCGGCCGCGAATCACACCGGGTTCGCCTTCGGCCGGCACTTCTGCGTCGGCGCGATGCTGTCCAAGGTCGAGGTCGAGACGGCGGCCAACCAGCTGCTCGACGCCATGGGCGACGTTGAGTTAGTCGAGCCCGCCGCCGCCGTGGGCGTCTTCACCCGGGCGCCCACGACGATGAAGCTGCGCTTCACGCCCACGTCCTGAGCAGCCCTACCTGGGTCGCTCCCCGCGGCCGGCGGGCAGCCCCCGAAGGCGGAGCGCGATCGAGGTTCCCGAGGTAGACGTCCTTTCCGACGACGGCCCGCCGCGTCCGCCACGGCGGGCGGTCGGGGTGGCGTCCTTGCCGTCAGCACGCTGGCGATGGGGCTCGCGTGCGCCCACCTACCTCGTCGGGCTGCTCGGCCCGGAACTGCGGGAGTCCCTGACGCTGAGCGGCGCCAAGCTCGGGCTGCTCGTCGGCTCTTCTACGGCGCGACCGGGCTGACCTCGCTCGTCACGTCGCGTCTGATCGACCCGCTCGGCGCTGCATCGTGACCGACCAGGTCGTCGTGGCCGGCGGCCTCGTCCTGGCCGTGATCTGGAGCACCTTCCTCGCCCTCGCCTTGGGCGAGCGCGCTGGCCAACGCCGGCACCAGCGTCGCCGTCACGAGGCGTCCCGTCGCGACAAGGCCGGCGCGGCGGTCGCTGTGAAGACCGCTGGCATCCCGCTGGGCGCGACCGTCGTGGCCCTCGCGGGCCCGCCAGCCGCTATGCACATCGGCTGGCGGGGGGCGCCGGCGATGGCCGCGCTCTGCGGCGCGAACGCGGTGGCCGCCATCGTTCTGCTCCCCCGGGCCGACCTGCGCCGGCACGCCGCGACGGTTGGCCGGCAGCCGCTGCCCGCCGCTTCTTCTGGATCCCGCTGACCGGGTTCCTTTTCGTGCTCGGGTCCCAGCCGCTGTTCTCCTGGCTGATTCTCACCCTCGTCGACGCCGGGGGGTCTACCCGCGGCGCCGGCCTGGTCTCGGCGACCGGCACCGCCCTAGGCTAGGGGCGGTCGCCATGGTGTTCGCCGAGCGGCAGGCGCTCGTGGGGGCGAGCGTGCTCTGGCTCGGCAGTCACGTCTCGTTGCTCCTGGTCGTGCTCGGCGCTGTCGTCGCCAGGCTGGCCAACCTGACCGGTGCCGGCTTCGTGCACGCGGTGACCGTCGATCGGGCGCCACACGCCGTCGGCCACGCGACCTCGATCATGTCGACCGGCTGCTACCTGGGCGCCCTGGTCTCGCCCTGGGCCTTCGGCTTCTTCGCCGACCTCACCGACAGTTACGACGCCTCGTGGACGGCGACGGTCACGGTTCGAGGTTCGCTTGCGGCCTGTGCTTCCTGGTCATCCAGCGCTGGGTGCGGCCGCCCGCGCCTCAGGCCGCGAGCGCCTCGTCCCAGCCGGCGCCGGCGAGCAGGAGCTTGCGGTAGGGCATCCACTGCTTGATCGCGCCAAAGCCGATGACCGAGCGCAGAAGCCCGTCGCCACCCGTCACGGCGACGAAAGAGCCGTGGGGGTCGCCAAAGACGACGCGGAGCTCGTCCTGCGGCCGCACCTGCCCGAACACCTGCAGGCGCGCGCCGAGCTGATCGGTCCAGACGTAGGGCAGCGCCTCGTGCACGGTGGGCTCCCCCGTCAGGTTGGCCGCGACCACCGCCGCCGTCTCGACGGCGTTCGTCCAGTGCTCGACCCGCACGTCCTCGCCGTATCGGGGATGGCGCCAGCGCGCCACGTCGCCCACCGCGTAGACCCCGTCGACGCCGGCCGCGGCGAGGTGCCCGTCGCACACGACCCCGTCACGCAGGATCAGCCCCGAGTCCGCGAGCCAGCCGGTCTCGGGCACGGTGCCCAACCCGAGGACGACGACGTCGGCGGCCAGCTTCGACCCGTCGGTGAGTCGGACGCCGTCGACCCGGTCGCCGCCCTCGATGGCGGTGACCCCTGCCCTGCCCCCAGGTGCACGTCGACGCCGGCGGCGACGTGCCGCCGGGTGAAGACCGCTCCGAGCTCGGGGCCGAGCCCGCGGATCATCAACGCGGGGAGGGGTTCGACGACCGACACTTGCCGGCCGAGGGCGGTCAGCGTCCCGGCGATCTCCGCACCGATGAACCCGCCGCCCACGACGACCACGCGGGAGCCCTCCCCCGCAGCGCTCCAGCTCCGGCACCGAGCGGGGCGCGGATCCGGTGGCCACGATCAGCCGGTCGAAACCGAGGGCGTTGCCGCCGTGCAGCACGACGCGGCGACCGTCCAGGTCCAGATCGGTCGCACGGCCCTCGACGAGTGCGATGTCGAGGCTGGCCAGATCGGCGGGCGACACCAGCGGCGGCGCCGTCTCGCCCCGTGCCGGACATGAACGCCTTGGACAGCGGTGGCCGGTCCGACGCCACCCCGTCTGGGGAACCGGGCTCGTGCCCGACGAGCACGATCTCGTCGGCCGACCCCCGGCGGCGCAGGCCCTGCACCGTGCGGACGCCGCCCATCGAGGCGCCGACGACGACGACCCGCATGGTCAGGCGGAGACCGTGATCGCCCGCTCGGGGCAGCTGTCGGCCCCGAGCTGGGCGTCGGCCTCGAGCTCCGGCGGCACCGGGTCTTTCATCACGATCGAGTGGCCGTCCAGCTCGTCGAGTTCGAAGACGTCGGGGGCACTCATGTGGCACACCCCGTGCCCCTGACAAGCTTCCAGGTCGACAGTGACGCGCATCGCTTCCCTCCCCGAGTTCGGATCCGACACGTCGCGCGGACGGACCCGGTTGACAGAGTCAAACTAGGATAAGCATTATCACACTGTGACAGTGAGCAGAGACGCAGACCACACGGGCGCCACGGCCGGCGGATGTCCCGTTGTCCACTTCGACCACCACTCCCAGGATCACGCCGAGGACACCGTCGGCAGCTACCGGCAGATGCGGCAGCAGCACCCGGTCGCGTGGTCGGACCTCTACGGCGGCTTCTGGGTCTTCTCCGACTACGAGTCGGTGTTCGAGGCAGCTCGTGACGACGACGTCTTCTCCTCGCAGCGCCTCGACCAGTACGGCGGCCCCGGCCTGTCGGTGGTCATCCCCAAGACCCCGATGCACAAGCACATCCCAATCGAACTCGACCCGCCGGAGTTCCGCAGCTACCGCAAGGTCGTCAACCCGATCGCCTCGCCGGCCGCTGTCGCCAAGGTCGAGGACATGATCGTCACGTGGACCACCTGGTTCATCGACGAACTGATCGAATCGGGCCAGGCCGACCTGGCCCAGGTCATCGGCGTCCCCGCGATCTGCACGATCGACTGGCTGGGCCTGCCGGTGAAGGACTGGCAGATATATGCCCGCTCGCACCAGGCAACGCTCGCGGAGCAGACCGACAGTCCGGTCTACACGCGAGCCGTTGAGGAGGACCTGCCGTGGTGCACCGGCCAGATGAGGCAGGTGATTGCCGCCCGCGCCGCCCACCCGCAGGACGACGTCATCAGCTACCTGGTGCAGCAGGAGGTCGACGGCCGGCGGATCACGCAGGAGGAGGTCTTCTGCATGGTGGAGCTGCTCGTTAGCGGCGGCGTCGGGACGACGGCCTCGCTGGTCAGCCAGACGCTGGTGTGGCTCTACGAGCACCAGGAGATCCGTCAGCAGCTCATAGACGACCCCGCGCTGCTCGACCGCGCCCTTGAGGAGTTCCTCCGCTACTTCTCCCCCACTCAGGCGCTGGCCCGTACGGTGATCAAGGGGACCAAGTTTCACGGCTGCCCGGTGAGTGTCGGTGAGCGCGCACTGCTCGCGTGGTCGTCGGCCAACCGGGACGAGCACCAGTTCGAGAACCCCGACGAGATCGACATTCACCGCTGGCCCAACCGGCACCTGGCCTTCGGCGTCGGCATCCACCGCTGCGCCGGCTCCCACTTGGGCAAGCGAATGGCGAAGGAGATGCTCAAGCAGGTCCTGGAGCGGATGCCGGACTACGAGGTTGACCTATCGCGCCTCCGTCGCTACCCGCGCCAGGGCGTGAACAAGGGCTGGCAGCGGATCCCCACAACGTTCACCCCGGGAGAGCGCCGGCTGCCGCCGGGCACCGTCCCGGAGGGCGTCTCCGCCGCGTCGGCGCGCAACTGATCCGGTGCCTCTCCCCCTCGACGGCCGGGTCGCCCTCGTCACCGGCGCCGCCCGCGGTCAGGGCCGCGCGCACACGGGTCCGGCTGGCGGCCGACGGCGTCGACATCCCAACGGAGTGCTGTCCGCTCGCCACTCCGGAGGAACTCGCCGAGACCGCGCGCACGGTCGAGAAGGAGGGGGGTGGGGGGACACCCATCGTGCTGTTCAGCTCGACCCAGGGCCTGTCCGGGCCGGGCGGCAACGGCGCCGTCGGGCTGAGCGCGTACACAGCCAGCGAGCACGGCCTGGTGGGGCTGCTGCGGTCATTCGCGAACTGGGCCGCTTCGAACTCGATTGGGGTCAGCACTGTGCACCCGTCGAGAGTGGCCACCCGATGATCCTCAACGAGCCGATGCAGGCTCACATGACCTCCCCTCCGCGACGTCGGACCGCCAGCGCAATCGCTGCCGGTGCCGAGGGTCGGGCCCGAGGACATCAGCGACGCCGTCGCGTGGCTGATCAGTGACGGCGGCCGCTATGTCACCGGCTGACCCCGCCGGTGGATGCCGGCTTCGGCGTGAAGTAGTTCCCGCACCCCCACATTCCGCGCGGACGCCGCTGTCCGCGCTCGAGAAAGGAGCAGACCCATGGCAGGACGCATGGAGGGCAAGGTCGCTTTCATCACCGGTGCCGCACGCGGGCAGGGACGCAGCCACGCCCTACGCCTGGCGGAGGAGGGTGCCGACATCATCGCCGTCGACATCTGCCAGAATATCGATTCGGTAACGCCGTACTACCCGCTGGCCACCGAGGAGGAGCTCGCCCAGACGGGAAAGGCAGTCGAGGCACTGGACCGCCGCGTGGTGACCCGCAAGGCCGACGTCCGCGATCTCGACGGGTTGCAGAAGGCCTTCGACGACGGGCTGGCCGAGTTCGGGCACGTCGACACCGTCGTGGCCAACGCCGGCATCGCCACCTACGGCAAGGCGTGGGAGCTGACGAGCGAGCAGTGGAAGGACATGATCGACGTCAACCTGACCGGCGTCTTTCACACCGCCAAGGTCGCCATCCCGTCGATGATCGAGGCCAACCGCGGCGGATCGATCCTGTTCACCAGCTCGATCGGCGGGCTCAAGGGCATCCAGCACGTCGCGCATTACGTCGCCGCCAAGCACGGCATGGTCGGCCTGATGCGCACTCTGGCCAACGAGCTCGGACCGCACGGCATCCGGGTGAACACGATCCACCCGACCAACGTCGACACGATCATGATCCAGAACCCGGGCACCTACGCGATGTTCAGCCCGGGCGACCCCGAACCGAGCCAGGAGAAGGCGATGCCGGGGTTCATGTCGCTCAACACGCTGCCGGTGCCGTGGATCGAGGCCCAGGACATCAGCCACGCGGTGCTCTTCCTTGCCAGCGACGAGGGCCGCTACATCACCGGCGTCACCCTCCCGGTTGACGCCGGCGCGTACGTCAAGTAATCCAGCGCGACAGATCCTGGCACAACGAAGATAACAATATATAGGTTACCTGAATCACACCTCAACATGCGACCGACGACGTCGTCGTCCCCTTCCCCTGGAGCTGCTATGTCCGCCCGCGGAGACATCGAGAACGTGCTCAACCGCTACTCCATCGCCTACGACGACAACGACATGGCCGAGATGGCGGACACCTTCGCCGATAAAGCCGTGCTCACCATGCGCATCGCCGGCGGTGACCTGATCGGCCCGTTCGAGGGCAAGGAGGCCGTCATGAAGCTCATGACCGACAGCCTCGCCAGTCAGTCCGACCAGCGCCGCCACGTGACTACGAACTTCGTGGTGCGGTCGGAGGACGAGTCGAACGCGGTGGTCAACTCCTACCTGACGCTGATCTCCATCCAGAACGGCAAGGCCACTCTGCTGTCCTCCGCAAAGTACGAGGACGAGCTGGTCAAGGAGAGCGACGGGGCATGGCGGTTCACTAAGCGCCACATCGAGCTCGACCTGCCCTACTGAGCCACTGGAACGACGGAGGGGAGACGCCGCCGGCGCCTGCCCCTCCGTCGTTCCAGCTCAGCGGATGAGCGCCCCGGCGTCGATCGGCAGGGCAGCACCGGTGATGAACCGGGCCTCCTCCGAGGCCAGGAACAGCACGGCGTTGCTGACGTCGTCCGACTCCACCCAGCCCCGGTCCAGAGCGTGCATGTCCTTCATGCTGTCCTCGACGTCGGCACGGCCGGGCATCTCTAGGTCAGGGCGGAAGAGCCGGTAGATCGCGTCGTTGAACAGCATCCGGGTGTCGACGTTGGTGGGGTTCACGCAGTTGACCCGGATGCCCTGCGGGCCGACCTCGTTGGCCAGCGCCCGCATGATCCCTATGACCCCGTGCTTGGCCGCGGTGTAGTGGGTGTTGTTGGCCAGCCCCTTCATGCCCGCGATCGAGCTCGTGATCACGACCGACGACCCCGCCGTCAGGTGCGGCAGCGCGGCCCGGATCGTCTTGAAGACGCCGGTGAGGTTGATGTCGATCATGTCCTGCCAGGTGGCGTCGGACATGTCGGCCATCGGCTCGCTGCCGGCGATGCCCGCGTTGGCGATGACGACGTCCAGCCTGCCCAGCTCGGCGACGCCACGGTCGACGAGCGCCCGCACCGCGGCACCCTCCCGGACATCGACCCGGTCACTGACGACGCGCCGACCCTCGCCCTCGACCAGCTTCCCCGTCTCGGCGAGGTCGGCCTCGGTGGCCAGGTCGTAGCCGATCGAGGCGACGTCGGCACAAGCATCAGCCAGAATCAGGTCCGCGCCCTCCCGCGCCAGCCGCACGGCGTGGTTGCGCCCCTGACCTCGCGCCGCCCCAGTGATGAAGGCGACCTTTCCTGCGAACCGCTGCTGCACCGTTGCCCCTTCGGTCATGTGAAATCACTCCCGTAACAGTGCTCGAGGATCACGCTCTCGCTGACGTCGGGACCGGTCAGCTCGGCGACCACCCGCCCCTCGCGCAACACGACCACCCGGTCCGCGACTGCCGCCAGTTCGGGCAGGTCGGAGGAGATGAACAGGACGGCCTTGCCGGCGTCGGCCAGCTCGGCGATCAGTCCGTAGACGTCGGCCTTGCCCTCGACGTCGATGCCGGCGGTCGGCTCGTCGAAGACGAACACGTCGGCGCCGTGCGTCAGCCACTTGGCGAGCACTACCTTCTGCTGGTTGCCGCCCGACAGCGACCCGACGGGCACCTCGGCGTCCGGAGCCTTGATGCCGAGCCGGCCGATCATCTCCTGGCTGACCGCCCGCTCCCGGTCCGCGCTGGGCCGTGGAAGCCAGGACACCCCGCGGTAGCGGCCGAGCGTGGGCAGCGTCGTGTTCTTGCGGATGCTCATGGACACATCGTTGCCCTGGTGCCGGCGGTCCTCCGGCAGCAGCACGATCCGCTCCTTCAGCGCCGCCCGCGGCGAGCGCAGCGCCACCTCGCGGCCCTTCACGGTCACCGTGCCGCTGTCGCGGTGGTCGATGCCGAACAGCACCCGGGCGAGCTCCGTCCGCCCCGCGCCGACGAGGCCCGCGAGACCTAGCACCTCGCCCTCGTAGAGGGTCAGATCGACGTTGTGGAGGACCGGCGCGCGGCTCAGCCCAGAGACGCGGAGCAGCTCGCCCCCGCGCCCCTCGGTCGATCGGTGCACATGCACCGTCTGGCTCTCCGAGGCCTGCTTCTCGCCGGTGATGCCGGCGACCAGCGTGGCCTTCGTGAGCGTGCGGGTCGGGTGGTCGGCCACCACCGAGCCGTCACGCATGACGACGACCCGGTCGGTCGCGCCGAGCACCTCCTCGAGCCGGTGCGACACGTAGACGATCGCGACCTTCGCCGCGGCCAGCTGCCGGATCACCTGAAGCAGGTGCTGGATCTCCTCGTCGGTCAGCGAGGCGGTCGGCTCGTCGAGCACGACCACCCGGGCGTCCCAGGCGAGGCAGCGGGCCACCATGACCAGTCGCTGCTGGGCGACGCTGAGTTCGTCGATCATCGTGCGCGGGTCGACGTCCATGCCGAGGCGGCTGAGCACCTCGAGGGTGCGCCGATGCAGCGACCGCCAGTCCACGAAGATGGCCGCCCGCTTGGGCTGGGGCAGTCCGAGGAAGACGTTCTCGGCGATGCTCGTCCGCGGGACGAGCGCCAGTTCCTGGTGGACGAAGGAGACGCCGAGCAGCGAGGCGTCGTGTGGCGCGCCGAGTGGGACGACCTCGCCGTCGACCAGGATCTCGCCGTGATCGGGGGGGACCAGCCCGGCGAGCATCTTGATGACCGTGCTCTTCCCGGCGCCGTTCTTGCCGACCAGCCCGAGCACCTCGCCGGGAGCCACGGAGAACGAGGCGTCGTCCACCGCGATCACGCCCGGGTAGGTCTTGCGCAGTCCGCGTGCCTCGATCACGGGCACGTCCACCGTTGGGGCCGCGCCGGTCATCGCCGCTGCCTCTCCAGGCGGCTGATGAGCATCGCGGCGATCAGGACGACGCCCTGGATGATGTTGATCCAGGCCGTGGGGATCTGCAGCATCTGCAGCCCGGTCTGGATGACGCCGAGGAACAGGACGGCCACGACGGTCCCGGGCACGTTGAAGGTGCCGGGGCGGAACGTCGCCGAGCCCAGGAAGGCCGCCGCGTAGGCGGGCAGCAGGAACGGCACGCCGGCATTCGGTGAGGCCGAGCCGCCTTGCGCCGTCATCAGGATTCCGGTGATGGTCGCCGCGAGCGCGACGATCACGAACCCGAGGACCGTCAGCCGCTTGACCGAGACCCCGGCGAAGCGTGCGGCGTCGGGATTGCCTCCGACGGCGTAGATGCGCCGGCCCGTCTCGGTCTGGTCCAGGAACAGCCAGGCGAGGACTGCGACGATGAGGGCCAGCCAAATCTGGATGTTCACCCCGCCGAGGGCGGTGCTCTGGCCGAGCGCTTTGTAGCCCGCCGGGATCCCTCTGTAGAGCGTCTGCTGGTTGGTGAAAAGGTACTCGACCCCCAGCAGGATCACGCCCATCGCGAGTGTCTGCACGAACGACGAGGCACCCAAATAGGCGATAAAGACGCCGTTGATGACGCCGACCGCCAGACCGATCAGCAGGGCGAGTAGCACCGCTGCCGGCCACGCGACCCCGTCCAGCGTGATCAGGGCGACCGCCGACGCCCCGCCGAGTCCGACCATGGACCCGATCGACAGGTCAAACTCCCTGAGGGCCAGCGCGACGGTGAGCCCGATGGCCAGTATTGCCGGGGCGGCCGCCTGCTGGAGGATCGCGGTGAAATTGGCGAGGGTCAGGAAGCTGTCCGGGCGGGCGATCCCGAACGCGGCAATGACCAGCAGCAGGGCGATGAGCACCCCGCCGCGGCCGATGAGCTCCCCCCAGGTGCGGCCACGGGCTGCCGTAGCGGCGGCGGGCGCCCGATCCCGGGGGCCCTCCCGTCGTGCGTCCGGGGTCGGGGTGGAGGGTGCGTCGGTCTGTCCTGTCGGCACAGTTGCTCCTGAACGGAAAAGTCCCGGGGTGCCGCCGGAGGGCGGCCCCCCGGGAGGAGTGGCTACTTGAGGTTGGTGAACTCTGTGGACCACTTCGTGGTGAAGAAGCCCTCGAAGTCCACGGGGGGCTCGGCGAGCTTGCCGGCCGCCGGCAGGTGGTCCTTGTCGATGACGAATGGCCGCCAGAAGTCCAGGCCGGTGCCGTAGTTCGGCCGCGGCTCGGGCCTGATCGTGGCTTTGCGCGTCCACATCTCGGCCAGCTGGTCCAGGGCGACGAACGCCACGAACTCCGAGGAGTTCTCCGTTGCCGCGTCAACCTGGCCAGAGCGGATCAGGTCGATCGTCGGGAGGTTGGCGTAGAAGGTGGTGATCAGCGGCCGGTCCGGGTACTGCTTGCCGGGCCGCAGCACCCCCATCGCCTTGGCGGCGCCGAGTTCGGATCCGGAGAAGGTCAGGTAGTAGGCCTTCAGGTTGCTGTTGCCGTTGAACGAGGCGGAGACCGCCTGCTGGGCCCCGGCCACCAGGTTCGTCGCGTCGGCGTCGAACTTGTCCTTGACCGTCACCTTGGTGCCCTTGATGGCCTTGTCGAGGCCCTGCAGCCGCTGGATGACGAAGTCGGCCTGGAAGGTCTGGACGGCGATCGGGCCGCCCGCGGAGCCCAGCCGGTCGACGACCCACTTGCCCATCGTCTCGCCGAGGTCGGCCTCCGACGGGTAGAAGGAGCCCGAGAAGAGGTCCTGCTGCCCGATGTAGCCCCCGATGTTGATCACCGGGATTTTCCTGGCCTTCGCCTGCACGAGCGCCGGCGCGATGGAGGACTGCGGCATGCCGTTGGTCAGGATCGCGTCGACGCCGGTGTTCACGAAGTTGGTGGCGCAGGTGAGCTGGCCGGCCGGGGTGGCTTGACCGTCGCACACCTGGAGGGACCAGTGGAGATCCTTGGCCGCGTTGGTAACGGCGTTGGTGACGCGGACCGAGATGTCGAGGGACTGCCCGTAGGAGATGTAGCCGATTTTCTTGGCTGGCAGTGCCACCGGTGCGCCCGCGGCCGTCGCGGACTTCTGGGCGGCGGCCTGGGTCTCCGAAGTCAGCTTGGGCAGCGGCAGGTCACCGACCCGACCGGAGGAGGAAGCGCCGCCACCGCCACCGCTGCTGCTACTGCTACTACTGCTACTACTGCTACTGGAACCGCTGTTGGCCGATCCAGAGCAGGCGCTAAGGAGGATGAAGGCTGCCACCACAGTGCCGGCAGCGAGGGAACGGGATCTCACGTGGTCTCTCCGATCGGGACGGTCAGTCGGGTGCGTTCGCGGAGCGGTCGGTCGAGGGTTGATGCAGTGCCACACCGCCCTTTGAAGCCGAGACCGAGACGGGTCGGGGAGCGACTGAGGACGACCGGCGAGTGTGATGAGCTAACGATTCGCATTAATGTCATGTTTTATGACCCGGGTCAAGTAGTCCCCCCGTCGCCGCAACATGGCCATGATCCGGCTCCCGCCAGTGCCGGAAGCACGGCGAGGCCGACGAGGGGTGGCGTCACGACCGAAACATGCATATGGTTCGCCGGGTCAGCGCTCTACGTGCGGCGCGTCACAGGGAACCGGAACGAGAGAGGTCAGATGAATCAGGGACTGATCCCCGCCAAGTGGGCCGCGCTCACGCCGCGCAACGAGGCGATCGTCGATGTGCCGAATAGCCGGCGCCTGGACTACGCGGAGTTCGACGGACTCGTTCGGCGCCTGGCCAACGGCCTGCGCGGGCTCGGCCTTGAGAAGGGCGACCGCTTCGGCGTCCTGTCGCGCAACTGCGCCGAGTACATGGCGTTATACTTCGCCGCCGGCCGGGCAGGGCTGATGCTCCAGCCGCTGAACTGGCGGCTGGCCGGCGAGGAGCTCGCGACCATCGTCCGCGATGCCTCCCCCAAAGTGATCATCAGCCAGGACGAGTTCGGCGAGGCCATCGAGCAGCTGCAGCGCGACGTCGACGTCCCGCACTGGCTGCAGTTCGGCGAAAAGAGCGACGGCAGCTTCGCGCAGCTGGTCGAGTCCTCCAGCGACGATGACCCGATCTGGGTCTCGTCCGTGCTCGACGACGATCCGTTCTTCATCCTCTACACCGGCGGCACCACCGGGAAGAGCAAGGGCGCCATGCACACCCACCGCAGCGCGGGGGCGATGATGTTGGCGCAGACGGTGGCCGAGCGGATTGTGCCCAGCGACGTCTACATGCTGACCGGGCAGATGTACCATATCCCGATCGTGTTGGCGATGAACTACAACCGACACGGCTGCCCGCTGGTGCTGGTCAACTTCGAGGCCAAGCAGGCGCTCGAGATCATGCAGGAGGAGAAGGTCTCGGCCTTCCTCGGCATCACGACCATGATCAACTGGATGATGGCCGTGCCGGACTTCGCGAGCTACGACCTCTCCAGCCTGCGCAACTTCCAGTATGGCGGCGGCCCCATGCCCTCCTCCGTCGTCCGCGCGGCCATGGACAACTTCCCGTGCACGATGATCCAGGGCTACGGGCAGACCGAGGGCGCCGGCATGACGTTCCTCTCGCAGGAGGACCACATCCGCGCCGTCAACGGCGAGCACCCCGAGCGGCTGCGCTCCTGCGGCCGCGAGGGCTTCACCGCCTCGATCCGCGTGGTGGACGACAACGGCCGCGACGTGCCCCCGGACGGCAAGACCGCGGGTCAGATCATCGTCCGCGGCGACCAGAACATGATCGGCTACCTGAACCAGCCCGAGCTCTCCGCGCAGACGATCCGGGACGGCTGGATGTGGACCGGGGACATGGCCACCTGGGACGACGAGCGGTACGTGTTCATCGTCGACCGGGCCAAGGACATGATCATCTCCGGCGGGGAGAACATCTACTCGGTGCAGGTCGAGGAGGCCATCAACCAGCACCCTGCCGTGCTCGAGTGCGCGGTCTTCGGCATCCCGGACGACGAGTGGGGCGAGGCTGTCAAGGCCGTCGTCGTCCTCAAGCCGGGAACGGAGGCGTCCGAGCGGGACATCATCGACGAGGCGAGGAAGCACCTGGCGAGCTACCAGAAGCCGCGCTCGGTCGACTTCGTCGGCCAGCTGCCTAAGGCGCCCACGGGCAAGATCCTCAAGCGCGAACTGCGCACCCCGTACTGGGCCGACCGCGACCGGGGCGTCTGAGTGGGTTTCGCCGAGGCCGATCTCGGGGGTCAGGTAGGCCGCGCGTTCCCGGGGGGTGAGTACACCGTCCACCCGTGGCGCGCGTGGCTGCTCGCCGACACCGTGCTGGCGCCGACCCCGGCCGTGACCGCCGGCGCCGGACCGCAGGCGGCCCATCCCCTATTCGCCTGGATGGCGGCGACCGGCGCCATGGGCATCACCTGGGACGAGCTGTTCTCCTGGTTCGGCGCGGCCGCCTCCGACGGCCCGGTGTCCGGCGAGCACCAGACAACGTTGCACCGGCCGATGCAGGTCGGCGCGACCTATCGGGTCAGTGGCGGCATCGTGTCCGCCGAGCGCAAGGTCGGTCGACGCACCGGCGTCTTCGACGTCGTCGGCTACTCCATGGACCTCCATGGCGGCCACGAGCAGGTCGCGACCTGCTGGAACTCCATCGTCTTTCCCCGGAGGGACGCATGACCGCCGGCGTCACCGTCGGCACCGAGCTTCCGGCCTACGACATCCCCTCGGTCAGCGCCGAGAAGATGAAGACGATGGCCGCGCTGCTCAACGACCCCACCGCCATCCACTGGGACGTCGCCACGCTGCAAGGCCTGGGCATGGGCGACCGGCCGATCAACCAGGGGCCGTTGAACATGGGTTACGTGATGAACGCGGTCACCGACTGGGCGGGCGGCCCCGACCGGCTGCGGCGGCTGCGAGTGCGCTTCCTCGGCAACGTGCTGGCCGGCCACCACCTGCGGGTGCGCGCGACGGTTACCGCGCTGCGCGAGGAGGACGGCGCCCGTCTGGCCGACTGCGACGTCGTCCTCGAGGTGGTGGACGGCGATCCGGTCGTCTCCGGCAGCGCTACAGTGGTGCTGTCGTGAGCGACCAACAGCCGCTGCGCTTCCAGCTCTCCTACGGCGACTGCGACACCATCGGCATCGCCTACTTCGCCATCTACTACCCATGGATGGAACGCGCGTACAGCACGTGGATGTACTCCCACGGCATCCGCAGCGGGGAGCTCGCCGAGCAGTTCGGGTTCCTGACCGTCGGGGTGCACTCGGAGTGCACCTACAAGGCGATGGTGCGCGTCTTCGACGAGCTCACCGTGCGGCCCGTGCTGGACCGCGTCGGGTCGTCGTCGTATGCGGTCGGCTTCGACTTCCTCCGAGACGACGAGATCGTCACGCACGGCACGATGACGTTCGTCTGCCGCACCCTCGAGGGCGGGAAGGCGACCATCCCCGAGGAGCTGATGAAGGTGCTCCGGACGCTGCCCGAGGCCGCCACGTGAAGCTCGATCTCACGGCTGTGACCGCGGCGCTCACGGCGGCGCCGCAACTACCCGAGGGTGACTGGGCCGCGCTCGCTGCTGCCGTCCGCGCGCAGGCCGACGTGCGGGCCATCGGGGACCTCGGGACGCTCTACGCCCGCGCGGTGGACGACCACGACATCGACACCTTGGTCGCGATGTTCACCCCCGACGGCGTCTTCGAGCGCCGTGGGGTGGCGGCCGCCGGCGCCGACGCGGTGCGCGCGGCCTACGTCGCCAGCTTCGACACCTACCGGACGATGCTGCACACCGCGCACCCCGGCGTCGTCCAACTGCCCGACGACGACACGGCGTCGAGCTGGTCGCACGGGCACGCCGAGCTGGCCACGAAGAGCACGCTGGTCATGGCCTCCTACCGGTACGAGGATGAGCTGCGCCGCGTCGACGGCCGGTGGTTGTTCGCCCGCCGGTCGATCACGTTCATGTACGCCGTTCCCGCCGATCAACTGGCGACGAACTTCGGCAGCGCCGAGCGGATCCGCTGGCCGCGCACGACGCCCGAGGCCGGCGACTACCCGGAGACCTCTCCCACCTGGGAGGAGACCTACCGCGGTTGACCGGCGCGCGCGGCGCGGAAGGCGGCGAAGGCCTCGCGGTACTCCTCCGTACCGACAGCAGCGCGGTCGCCTCGACCGACTCGCTGAAGCCGCCGACCGCGGCCCGGTCGATGAAGACCTTGCCCATCTGCATCGTCAGCGGCGAGTGGGCGGCGATCTCCGTGGCCAGCTGCACCGCCGCGGGCAGCAGCCCGGCGTCGGAATGCACCTCCTGCACCAGCTCGGCTCGGGCGTCCAGCGCCGGCCGATTTTCTACGGACCGGGGACGATCCATTTGCCGGGCATGAAACCCATCGTCGGCTCCTTGAACGCGAACCGGGCCGACTCGCCGGCCAGGACGACGTCGCGGGCCAGCGCCGGCACCGTGCCCCCGCCGAACGCGATCCCGTTGAGCGCGGCGATTACCGGCACGGCACCGAGCTCGACGGCGTGGGAGCGTCGTGCACCCGGCGCAAGTGCGGGCGAACCGGGCGCACATCGCCGTCCATCGCCTCGAACGTGGCGACGTCCTCGCCGACGGAGAAGGCGCGTCCCTACCGGTGAGAACGACCGCTTGCGCGTCGTCGTCACCCCGAGGGCGCATGACGTCGGTTCGCTCTGCGAAGAACTGCTCGTCCATCGCGTTGAGCTTCTCCGGCGCGCCATCGTCAAGACGACAACACCGGGGACGAGCTGGGTGGGGGTTAGCCGTCATCAGGCGTCCGGCGGCGGAAACTGCGGCTTGCGCTTCTCCAGGAAGGCCTGCGCGCCCTCGGCCATGTCGGGGCTGCCGATCGACTGCACGAGCATGCCGAGCCCGGTGGTGAAGGAGTCGCGCGCGGAATTCCACCAGACGTTCGAGCTGACCTTGGCGATCTCAAGGTAGCGCGGGGAGAGCACGCTGAGCTCGGCGATCATCGACTCGACGGCACCGACCAGCTGGTCGTCCGGGACCACGGTGTTGACCAGCCCGAGGTCGAGCGCTTGGGCGGCCGAGTACCGGCGGCACAGGAGCGCCATCTCCTTGGCCCGCTTCTCACCGATCTGCACACCGAGCACGTTGGTGGCCCCGGTGACCGGCGCGCTGCCCACTCGGGGGCCGGTCTGCCCGAACGTGGCCGACGCCCCCGCGATTGCCAGGTCGCACGCGATGACGAGCTCGTTTCCGCCGCCGGCCGCCGGGCCGTTCACGGCCGCGATGACGGGGCGGGGGCAGTTCCGGATGGCGTCGAAGAGCCGCAGCGAGCTGCGGTAGAGCCCGCGCATGGCAGTGATGTCGGGCGCCGACAGGTTGCCCAGCGCTCCCCCGGCGCAGAAGCTGCCGGGCACGCCGGTGATGACCACCGCGCGGCTGCGAGTCGCGGCCTCGAGCGCGAGGACGATCTCCTCGGCCATCGCGGGGTCGTAGGCGTTGCGCCGGTCCGCCCGGTTGAGGGTGATCCAGGTGGCCTCGCCGCGCTTCTCGAGGAGCACGCTGTCGCTCACCCGTCCTCCTCGGTCGGACCGGGGGCCGGCTCGCCATCTGCGATGCCCATCAGCAGGGCGAAGTTGTTCCCGAGGATGCCTGCGGTGATCTCGTCGGAGTAGCCCAGTGCCCGGATGGCGGCGATCTCCGCCCCCGGTTCGGCCATGGGCCAGTCCGAGCCGAAGACGATCCGGTCGGCCCCGTGCCGGTCGATGATCGACCGCACCTTCTCCGGCGCGAGCTCGGCCATGGTTGGGGGCCAGGACGTCTCCAGGTACACGTTCTCGCCGAGAAGTTCCTCCTCGGCCTCGTCGAGGCGGTGGTACCCGCCGAAGTGGCAGGCGACCAGCTTCAGGTCGGGGAACTGCCGCACGATGTCCCGGATCATCGCCGGGGTGGCCCGCTCGTTGCTCGCCCCGTCCCCGCCCGCGCCGACGTGGGCGATGACCGCGATATCGGCGCCGAAGCCCTCGAGGATTTCCCAGACCCGCGGGTCGTCGTAGGCGAAGCCCTGGAACAGCGAGTGCAGCTTCACGCCCGGGATCCCGTTACGCCGCAGGCTGGCGAGGTTCTCCTCGACCGGCAGGTCGGGGTGGATCGTGCCGAAGCCGAGCAGCGAGCCGCCCCGGCTGCGCGCGACGAAGCGGTTGACGCCGTCGACGTACTTTGCGGTGTCGGCGATGCCGAGCAGCACGCCGCGGTCGACCCCGGCCTGCTCGAGCACGCCGGGCAGCGTGGAGATCTTGCCGTCGCCGACGCGCGGCAGCTGCGGCACCCGCGGGCCGAGCGCCCGCTCGGCGATCGCGTCGGGCCACGCGTGGCAATGGACGTCGATGATCACGGGTTGTCTCCAATCACGGCTGGCCACCGTCGACGGTGATGACCGCCCCGGTGGTGAACGAGGACCAGTCACTAGCCAGGTAGAGCGCCGTCCCGACGATCTCGCCGGGCTGTCCGCCGCGGCCGAGGGCGAAGGTGGCCGCTCGCATGCCAAAGGCGTCCATGTCCCAGGCGGCGCTGACGTCGGTGAGGAAGGTGCCGCACATGATCGCGTTGACCCGGACGGTCGGGCCGAAGGCGTGCGCCAGCCCCCCGGTGACGGCATTGAGGCCGGCCTTGGCTGCGGCGTAGGGCACTATGTCGGCCCGCGGGCGAACGGCGCCGGTGCTGCTGACGTTGATGATCGAGCCGCCGTGGCCGACCGCCATCCGGGTGCCGATCAGGGCGGCCAGCCGGAACGGGCCCTTGAGGTTGACCCCGAGGACCTTGTCGAACAGCGTCTCGCTGACGTCGGTCACGCTGTCGTACCGCGGCGACATGCCGGCGTTGTTCACGAGGACGTCGACGTGCCCGAATTCGCCGTAGGCCGTCTCGACCAGCCCGTCGAGGGCGTCCCAGCGACCCACGTGCGCCGCCATGGGCAGCGCCCTCCGGCCGGTCTGCTCGCGCACCTGCGCGGCGGCCTTCTCGCAGTTGTCGAGGTCACGGCTCGCGATGACCACGTCCGCGCCAGCCTCGGCCAGCCCGAGCACGATCTCCCGGCCCAGGCCGCGGCTCCCGCCGGTGACCAGGGCAACCTTGCCGCTGAGGTCGACAGTGGGCCCCGGGCGTCCCGTGCTCACGCTGCCGGCACCCGGGCGGGACCGACGACGACGGCTGCACCCAGAGCCTGCAGCTCGTCGGACGAAAGTCCGAGCAATGAGGTGAGCCCCGACTCGGTGTGTTCGCCGACCGTGGGCACGCCGCTGTAGACCGGCCCGGCGTAGCTGCCCATGTGCAGGACGGGCCCGGGCACCAGGACCTTGCCGAGCGCGGTGCCAGCCAGCTCGACCAGCGTGCGCTCCCGGAAGTGCGGGTCCTCGACGATGTCCTGCGCGTCGTTGACCGCCGCCGCGACGACCTCATGTACATCGAGGTCGTCCAGCACCTCGGCGCGCGGGCGCTCGGCGACCCACGCCGTCACGATCTCCTGCAGTTCGTCGTTATTGGCCATCCGCGCGACGTTCGTGGCGAACTTCGGGTCTTCCCGCAGGTCGGGGCGGCCCATCGCGACGAACAGCCGAAGCGCGATCGTCTGGTTGGAAGCCGCGATCGACAACCACTGGCCGTCGGCCGCCCGGTATATCCCGCGGGGGGACGCCGAGCCCGAGCCGTTGCCGACCCGCTGCTGGATGAAACCGGTCGCCGTGTAGTTCAGGATCAGGTCGCCGAGGATGAACATCAGCGGCTCGTACAGCGCCACGTCGACGACGTCGCCGCGGCCAGTGCGAGTGCGGTTAAACAGCGCGGTCGTCGTCCCGAAGGCCGCCGAGAGCCCTGCGATGGAGTCGGCGAAGCCGAACGGTGGCGAGGTGGGCGGCGAGTCCGGCCAGCCGTTGACGAAGGCGTAGCCACTGACGGTCTCGGCGACGGTCCCGAAGCCGGGACGCTCCCGGTAGGGCCCGGTCTGCCCGAATCCGGAGACCCGGGTGAGGACCAAGCCCGGGTTCTCGGCCGAGAGCACCTCGTAGCTCAGCCCCCAGTCCTCCAGCCGGCCGGGTCGGAAGGACTCGACGACGACGTCGACGGTGGCGGCCAGTCGACGGACCAAGTCACGTCCATCGGGGCGGCGCAGGTCGATGCCGATGGACTCCTTCCCAGAGTTAAGGCGGGCGAAGCCGACGGACATCCCCTCGTGCTGCGGCGTCCACTGCCGGGCGAAGTCGCCCGCCTTCGGGTCCTCCACCTTGATGACCCGCGCGCCGAAATCGCGCAGCATCCGACCCGCCGTCGGCGCGGCGTACATCGTGCCTAGTTCCAGGACCGTCACCCCCGCCAGCGGCGGGACTCCCTGCGTGCTGCCGGTCATGACTCCCCCTCGGCTGGTCGGATCGATCGCGTGCGGGTCGGCCGGCGTCATGGCCGCCACTGCACGTGCTGCGGCTCGAGGTACTCGCGGATGCCCCACTCGCCGATCTCGCGGCCGACCCCGGAGAGTCCGAAGCCGCCGAACGGCGCGTCGGGGCGCATGTTGCCGCCGCCGTTCACCCAGACCGTGCCGGAGCGCAGCTGCGCCGCGAGCTTCCGACCGTGCCCGACCTCGGGTGTGTAGATGTTGGCAGCCAAGCCGTAGGCGGTGTCGTTGGCCAGCCGAATCGCCTCTCCCTCCGTGGAGAAGGGGACGATGACGCCGACTGGGCCGAACACCTCGTTCTGCACCAGCCGGTTGTCGTGGGGCAGTCCGGCGAAGACGACGGGGTTGACGAAGTAGCCCCTCTCCGGCAGCGGGTCCTCCTTGGCGAGGACGATCTCGCCGCCGTCGGCGAGCCCGTTGTCGATGAAGCTGGTCACCCGGGCCCGGTGGTCCTCGCGGATCATCGGCCCGATGTTGACGCTGCGGTCCCACGGGTCACCGACCTTGAGCGCGCCGAACGCCTCCTGCGACGCACCGAGGAACGCGTCCATCAGGCTCTCGTGCACCAGCATCCGGGCCAGCGCGGCGCAGCCCTGACCTCCGTTACGGGCCCACCGAAGGTGGATGTCCCTGGCCAGGGCGGCGGCGTCGATGCCGGGCAGCAGGATGTTCGGGGACTTGCCGCCGAGCTCCAGGGTCACGCCCTTCAGCCCGCGGGCGGCCTGCTCCATGATCCGGGCACCGACGCCGTCAGAGCCGGTGAAGGAGACGCGGTCGACGGCGGTGTGCGTGGTCAGGTGCTGGCCGACCGAGGGCCCGTCGCCGATGACGACGTTGAGCACACCCGCCGGGATGCCGGCCTCCTGGAACAGTTCGCCCATCCAGAGGGTGGTCAGCGGGGTCCGCGGCGAGGGGAGCAGGACCGCCGTGCAGCCGGCGGCCAGGGCGGCGCCGAACTTGAAGACCGCGAGATTGATCGGGTAGTTGTAACCGGTGATACAGGCGACCACGCCGGCCGGCCGGTAGGCCACCTCAGAGTAGCTCAGCACTGGATCGTGCCACTCCCCCAACTGCACGGTCCGGTCGACCAGTGCCGCCTCGGCCTGCCAGCGCAGGTGGGTGATGCCCAGCTTGACCTGCATGACCTCGGCGAACCCGGCCGGAGTGCCGACCTCGTTCACGATCGCCGCGGTCAGCCGCTCGGTGTGCTTCTCGAACGTGTCGGCCAGCCGGTGGATCGCCGCGCTGCGCTCCTGCGGGCTCGCCGCCGCCCAGGCGGGGAACGCCCGCCGGGCCGCGTCGACCGCCTGGTCGACCTGGTCGATGGTCGCTGTGGTCATGGTCGCGGTGACCTGCTCGGTCGCGGGGTTGATCGCCTCGATGATCGGCCCTTCGCCCGCGACGAGCCGGCCGTCGATCAGCAGCTCGCGCGTGGCGGGGACCCAGTAGCGCAGGTCGGTCTCGGTGCTGGTCATGGTCGCTGCTCCTAGGATCCGGTAACGGTCTGGTCGCCCACGACCGCGGGGTTGCTGCCGCCGAGCTCGGGGCTGCGGGCCATTAGGCCGACGCGCGTGCAGACCATGATCAACTGGTCGTTCTGGTTGTAACCGCGGTGCTCGAACCACACGACGCCGCTGTCGGTGCGGCTCTTGCTCTCACGCTTGCTGAGGATCGTGGTCTCCCCACGCAGGGTGTCCCCGTGGAAAACCGGATTCGGGAACTTCACCGAGTCGTAGCCCAGGTTGCCCAGCGTCGTCCCGAACGTCAGCTCCAGCACGTGGAAGCCACCAACCAGGGCCAGGGTAAACAGGCTGTTGAACAGCGGCCGGCCGTGAATCGTGCCCTTGGCAAACTCGTGATCGAGGTGCAGCGGCTGCGGGTTCATCGTCAGCGATGTGAACAGCACGTTGTCGGACTCGGTGACGGTCCGGGTAAACGAGTGCTTGTAGACCCGCCCCACCTCGAACTCCTCAAAGTACAAGCCCCGCATGGTCAGTGCCCCCCTTCTGGTGCGTCGATGCCCAGTACTTCTGCCGGTGCCGGGCGGTCGTCCGCGGCCCCCCCGGGGGTCGCCCGGTGGTGGCCGAGCCACTCGCGGGCGGTGTCGGCGTGGGCCTTGTCGATGTGCACGCCCCGATAGCGCACCGCGCCGTCGCCGGCGGCGGCTGCCTTCTCGTAGGCGGCAACCAGCCCCTCGTGGAACTCGATGTCCTCCGCCGAGGCGGTGAATGCCTCGTTGACCGTGGCCACGTGCGACGGATGGATCGCAATCATCCCGCGGAAGCCGAGCCGGCGCCCCTTCTCGGCGAACGCCTTGAGCCCGGCCAGGTCCTCCAGCCGCTCCCACAGCCCGGTCAGCGGATGGATGCCTGCCTCCCGGCAGGCGAGCAGGATCCGACTGCGCAGGTAGAGCGTCTCATCGCCCTCCGGCGTCCACTGGTAGCCGACCGCCCGGGCGATGTCGGCGTGCTCGGCCGTCGGGCCGATCATCGCGCCGACCCGCGGCGAAGCGAGCGCGATCTCGCGGGCGTTCTGGATGGCGCCGATCATCTCGACCGGCACGATGTACTCCAGCCCACTGACACCGTTGCGCTCCTCGAAGTGGTCCAGGAGCGCGTCGAAGCGCAGCACGTCACTGGCCACGCTGATCTTCGGTACGAAGACCCCGGTCAGACCGGGGACGACAACGGCTTCCAGGTCGGCGCCGGCCAGCCTGGTTTCCAGGGGGTTGACCCGGACGAAGACGCCGACCCGGGTGTCCCGAGCCCGAATGGCCGCGATAGACGCGGCCACCGTCGCGCGGGCGCCGGCCTTCAAGTCGGCGGGCACCGAGTCCTCAAGGTCCAGGACGAGGCAGTGGGCGCCGGCGGCCAGCGCCTTGACGATCCAGGCGGGCTTGTGACCGGGGACGAAGAGGATCGAGCGGTAGGGAACCATCAGTAGCTCCGGGGCAGGCCGAGCACGTGCTCGGCGACGTAGTTGAGGACCATCTCCTGGCTGATCGGGGCGATCCGCATCAGCCGGGCCTCCCGGAAGTACCGCTCGACGTGGAACTCCTTGCCGTAGCCGAAGCCGCCATGCACTTGCATCGCCACGTCAGCGGCATTGAAGCCCGCCTCGGCGCACAGCCACTTCGCGTAGTTGGCCTCGGGACCACACGGCAGCCCCTGGTCGACCATCCACGCCGCCTTCTGCAGCACCGTGTCGGCCGCCTCGATGCGGATCTTTGCCTCGGCCAGCTGGAAGGCGATGCCCTGGTTCTTGCCGATCGGCCGGCCGAACACCTCACGCTCGTTCGCGTACTGCACGCCGCGGCGCAGCGCCGCTTTGCCGATGCCGAGCGCGGCGTTGGCTGAGATGACCCGCTCGGCGTTCAGCCCGCCGAGGATGGCCCGGAACCCCTTGCCCACCTCGCCGACGACGTCCTCGTCGGCGACGAACAGGCCGTCGATGAACAGTTCGTTGGTGTCGACGGCGTTGCGGCCCATCTTCGGGATCGGCCGGATCTGCACCTTTGAGCGGTCCATCTCGGCGAACATCAGCGTCATGCCGTCGGTCGGCTTGGCCCCCCCGCCGCGGGGACTCGTGCGGCAGAGCAGCAGCATCCGCTCGGCCTCGAGCGCCTTGGTGATCCAGACTTTCTTGCCGATCACCGACCAGCCGCCCTCGACCTTCGTGGCGAAGGTCGAGATGTTGGAGGTGTCGGTTCCTGCGTCCGGCTCGGTCACCGCGAACGAGGTGTGCAGGTCGCCGGTCACCACCCGCGGCAGGAACCGGCGCTTGAGGTCCTCGGAGCCGTGCTTCAGGATCGGCTCGAAGCCGAAGATGCCGATGTGCACCGCGCTGCAGCCGCCCATGCCGGCCCCGGACGCGGCGATCTCCTGCTCGACGATCGCCGCCTCGGTGACGCCGAGCCCGCCGCCGCCGTACTCCTCCGGGATGGTCAGCCCGAGCCAGCCGCCCTCGGCGACCGCGTTGTAGAACTCCCACGGGAACTCATGGGAGTCGTCGTGCTCCATCCAGTACTCGTCCGGGAACGCCTTGCACAGCGTGCGGACCGCCTGGCGGATGTCGGAGTTGGTCGGGTCCTCGGTGTAGTCCATCGTGCGCGACTCCTCAGAGGTTGGCGGCGGGGGCCGGCACCTGCGCGGTCCGGTCGTGGGTGTCGGCGGTGATGCCGAGGGCACGCAGCTGCGCCTTCTGCACCCGTTCCGACGGCGTCTTCGGCATCGAGTCGACGACCCGGATGAAGCGCGGGGTGGCGAAGGCAGGTACCCGCCCCTCGCACCAGGCCCAGAGCTCGCCTGGGTCGACGGCCCGGTTGGTGACGACGTAGGCCATGACCTCGTCCTCGCCGGCCTCCTGGTCGGCCGCGACGCCGATCACCGCGCACTCCAGCACGGAGTCGTGGCCGAGCAGCGCCTGCTCCACCTCGTAGGAGCTGATGTTCTCACCACGGCGGCGCAGCGCGTCCTTGTATCGGTCGACGAAGTAGAACCAGCCCTCGGCGTCCTTGCGGAGGGCGTCTCCGGTGTGGAACCAGAGGTTGCGCCACGCCTCGGCGGTCTTCTCGGGCATGCCGTAGTAGCCCATCGAGCATGTCCACGGCTGCTTGGGCCGGACCACGAGCTCCCCGATCTCGCCGACCGGCACCTCGCGGTCGGTCTCCGGGTCGACCAGCCGGACGTCGAACCAGTCCGCGGCCTGCAGCCCCGCGGCGCCGGCCGGCCGGTCCTCCCCGTAGGGCGAAAGGATGGGGGCGCTGGTCTCGGTGAGACCGAAAACCTCGACGAACGCCTCGATGCCGTAGCGCGCCTTGAACCCGGCGAGGATTGACGTCGCTGTGGGCGCGGCGAAGACCGACCTGAGGCGGTTGTCCGCGTCGTCGGGACGCGGCTCCTGCTTCCAGATGAAGTCCATCATCACGCCGATGAGGTTCGTGACAGTAACCCCGGAGGAACGCAGCTGGTCGACCCAGCGGCTGGCGCTGAACTTCGGTCGGCAGACGAACCGTGCGCCGGCGATCAGCGCGGGATAGGCCGCCATGAACTGGTTGTTGCCGTGGAACAGCGGCGTACAAGAAAAGTAGACGTCGTCGGCGCTCAGTCGGTGCAGGCTGACGACCTCCTGCCCGAAGAAGTACATCTGTGCATGCGGCATCGCCACGCCCTTGGAGGGTCCCGTGGTGCCGGAGGTGAAGAAGATCGACGCCTGGCTGTGCGCCGGTGGGGTGGTCCACTTCCGGCCCGCGGACGCCCTCCCAGCCAACTCCTCCCACGGTGCGGCCGCCCAGCCGGCATCACGGAGCGTCCTCAGCGCAGCGTCGCGGGAGCCGGTGTCGATGACCCAGAACTTCTCGATAACCCGCGCCGGCCCGGCGATGGCGAGGAACTTCACGGCGTGCACGTCGTCGATCACCGCCCAGCGGGGTGCCGAGGTGACCACCTGATGTTCGAGGAAGGCCCCCTCGTAGGCGGTGTTGATCGGCACCTCGATGGTGCCGCCCACCCCGGTACCGAACCAGGTGCGCAGGAACTGCGAGGAGTTCGCCGCCATGATCAGCACCCGGTCGCCCGCTCGGGCACCCGCTTGCTCCAGTGCATCGGCGACCGACTCCGCCTGCGCCAGCGTCTCGGCGAAGGTCAGCGTGAGGTCCTCCTCCGGAAGATCGAGGAACACCGCATCGGGGCGGGCAGTGGCGTGGTGCCGCAGAACCGTCGCGAGAGTCCAGTCCGTCGGGTTCGGGAAGGCCGGCACCAGGTCGGTGTAGGTCCGCATGTCACCCCTGCCGGGTCGGCCGCGCACCGCTGCGCGGAACTGTAATTAACTAATCATGATTAGGGTTTGAACGCCAGGGCGCGGGGTGCGCGATACCGCTGGACACCGCTCGGCCCACGGGGTCTGCTGCCGGTTGGCACAAAGGTCGCAGCCGATCGGTGCTCCTTCAACACTGGTAGTGACCTGGAGGGTGTCGCCGTCAGGTGTAACCGATCCTCAGGGATCCGTGTCCAGGGTTTGCGGCCTTTTCACGGGGCCGACCAGCCCCCGGGCATCACGCGGTCTCGACCCCCAGGTGAGGGTCGTGGCCGCGTGGTAACCGGCCTCAGATGAGCAGGGTGCCCATGTCCACCGGGAGAGCCGTGCCGGTGACGAACTTGGCCTCGTCGGACAGCAGGAACAGCACGCCGTCGGAGATGTCGCCGGGCTCGACCGGGCCGCGCTCCATCACGTTGGCCATCCAGCCGGGCGGGGCGTCGGCCTGGAGGTCGTTGGTGAAGAACTCGTTGGCGATCATCGGGGTGTTCACGCCGGCCGGGATGATCGTGTTGACCCGGATCCGGTACTTGCCCAGGGCCATCGCGTAGTTCCGCATCAGCGCCAGCACGCCGGCCTTGGCTGCGCCGTAGGCCATGTGCCCGGGGTTGAGCATTTCCGTCTTGTAGGCAATGCCGCGGAAGGTCGACGTGGAGCCGGTGATGACGATGGCGCCGCCGTTGCCGCGCTTTACCATGCCCGGCGTCACCGCCCGCAGCGTGTAGAAGACGCCGGCGAGGTTGGTGGCGATCGTGTCGTGCCACGCGCTCATGCGCTGGGCGTGCGGGCCGGTAGACGGCAGGATGCCGGCGTTGGCGCACACCAGGTCGATATGCCCGAACCGCTCGTGCGCCTGCGCGACTGCGGCGTCGACCTGACCGTCCTCCCGGACGTCACCCACGATGCCCACGAACTCCCGGCCGTGGTCGCGCACCAGCTTCTCGGTCTCGGCCAGATCCTCCGGCGTCGACATCGCGTACTGCACCGATTCGAACTGGCGGACGACATCCATCACGACGATGTCGGCCCCCTCGGCGGCGAGCCTTACTGCGTGCGACCGGCCCTGCCCGCGGGCCCCTCCCGTGACGAATGCGACCTTGCCGTCGAAACGACCCATGTTCGCTCTCCTCAACTTTTCAGCCGGCCGGCGTCTGCGCGGCAGGCACGGGCTCGGGCTGGGGAATCGGCAGGGCGCGGATGGCCGGGACGACCTCCTTGCCCAGCCGCTCGATGGCGGCGATGGTCTCCTCAGCGCTCATCGACGGCCACTGCGGACGCAGCAACAGCGGGTCGATCGGGAAGCGGGTGCAGAGCTCGGTGAGCTGAGCGATGACCTCGGCGCCGGTGCCAAGCACGGCGTGCTCCCCCACCGTGGCGAGGAAGTCCTCGTCGAGCTTCTCGGCGCTGCCGGCGACGGTCATGCCCTTCTGGGCGTAGCTCAGGTACTTCCCCTTGGCCACGCGGGCGTACTCGACGATCGCCTCCTCCCGGGAGTCGGCGATCAGCACGTTGCGGCGCAGCGGCTGCGGCCCGAACGGTCTGCCCCGCGCGGCGAATCCTTCGCGGACGACGTCGAACCGCTCGGCGATCTCGTCAACAGTCGCCTCGGGGGTGACCGGGTAGGCATCCCCGAGCCGGCCGGCCCGGCGGGCACCGGCGATGCTCTGCGCCCCGATCCAGATCGGCGGGTGCGGCTGCTGCACCGGCTTGAGGTGCGGGCGCACGCCCTCGAGGTGCCAGAAGCGGCCGTGGTGGGTGACCTCGTCCTCGGTCCATAGCCGCTTGACCACCTCGATGATCTCGTCCATCCGCGGCGCGCGTTCCTTGAACGGGATGGCCAGGTAGTCGAACTCCTCGGGGCGGTAGCCGATGCCCGCGCCGAAGATCAGCCGGCCCTCCGTGACCACGTCGAGCGTCGCCAGCTCCTCGGCCAGCATCACCGGGTGGTAAAGCGGGGCGATCATGATCTGGGTGACCAGCCGGGTGTCCGGCTCGCAGTCGGCGGCGAGCCGGGCCAGCAGCGGCACCGGCTGCAGCCAGCGCAGCTCCCCATAGAGGAAGTGCTGGCCGATGGCGATGTAGGTAAGCCCGTTGCGCTGGGCGGCCTCGACGATCCGGCGGACGTCGTCGAACTGTTGCTTCGGACTAACAGACGAGGGAACGTCGGAGAGCAGCATGCCGACGGCGGCCATGCGGGCCTCTTCTCTTGGGTGGGGTCGGCGTCAGCCGCGGGCGGGCCGGGTCAGGGTCTTGGCCAGCTGGCCGAGGAGCACCTCGTTGCCGCCCTCGTAAATGCGCATCGGGCGGGCATTGCGGTAGAGCCGCTCGATCGTCGAGCCGGTGACGACCCCGAACCGGCCCATCATCTGGACACAGCGGTCGGCCACTCGGCCGGCGGTCTCGGTGGCGGCGACCTTGGCCATCGACGACCAGTGCAGGGCGCCCAGGGGGTCGGCCGCTGCGCGGGTGGCGGCGGCGTAGGTGAGCAGGCGGGCCTGCTCGATCTCCATCCAGCAGGTGCCGAGCATCTGCGGCATCGGGCCTAGTCGCGCCAGCGTGCTGCCGAATTGCTCGCGGGACGTCGTGTGCGCGACCGCCTCGTCGAGCGCGGCCTGGGCCAGCCCGACAGCCGATCCGGCGACCGAGACCCGGAAGGTGGCCAGGGTCTGGAGCACCATCGGGAAGGCCTGGCCCGGCTGCCCGACGCGGGAGTCCAGCGGTACGCGGACGTCGGTGAAGACGACCTCGCCGATGATGTGCGGCGCGATCAGGTCTGGCCCCGACTCCACCTGCACTCCCGGGGTGTCGGCGGGCACGAACACCAGCGAGTAGCCGTCGTCCTCCTTGGCGAGGACTGTGTAAAAGTGCGCGGCGCCGGCGTTGGTGATGAACGACTTGTGCCCGTTCAGCACGAGTTCGCCGTCGTGCTCCACGAGAGTCGTGCTGATGGCCTTGAGGTCGGAACCCACCTCGGGCTCGGTGAGACAGAGGGCGGCGATGGCGTCGAGGGTCACCACGCGCGGCAGCCACTCCTGGTGGATGCGCTCGCTCGCCCCGACGGCGAGGGCGTAGCTTCCAATGCCCTGCATGGCGAACAGCGAATCCAGGTGTGCCGAGACCCCGCCGAAGGCCTCGCGCACGACGGTAACGGCGAGGGAGTCCACTTGCTCGGAGGCGCCGCCATGGGCGGCCGGCACAGTCAGCGCGGCCAGCCCGCTCTCCTGCAGTGCCTCCCGCATTACCGGGTCGACGGCGGCTGCGGCGTCGGCCTCGGTGGCCCGCCAGCGCACCTTCTCCCCCACCTCACGGGCGCGCCCGAGGATCTCGCGATGGTGGGCGGACAGCTCGAACGTCATCCCGGGGTCCTCCCCTCGGTGGCGACCCTGACGGCACCGTCAGGACCGGCCAGCGTTCCCACAGGAGACCGCGGCCGCTATCCATGTTATTGGTGTTCATGGTTATCGTGTCAACGCCCACACTGATCCGAGAGGCCGGTGAGCGGGATGACCCCCTCCGGAATGCCCAGTGCCGTAATCGTCGACGCGGTCCGATCCCCCATGGGACGCGGCAAGGTCGATGGCGCCCTGTCCGGGGTGCACCCCGTTGACCTGCTCGCCCAAGTGCTCCAGGCGCTGGTCGAACGCAACGACCTCGACCCCGGCACGATCGACGACGTGCTGGTCGGCTGCGTCGGGGGGAACGGCGAGCAGTCGGCCACCCCGGGCAGGCAGGCGGTGCTCGCGGCCGGCTGGCCCGAGCGAGTGCCGTCGGTGACGATCGAGCGCAAGTGCGGCTCCGGACAGCAGGCACTCAACTTCGCCGTCCAGGGGGTGATCGCCGGCGCCTACGACGTCGCGATCGCCGCCGGTGTCGAGTCGATGAGCCGCGTGCCGATGGGCTCGGCCCGCGGGGGGGCCGACCCGTACGGACCGCGCGTGGCCGCCCGCTACGCCCCGGGCCTCGTGCCGCAGGGCATCTCCGCCGAACTGGTCGCCGACAAGTGGGGGCTCACCAGGCGACAGCTGGACGAATTCGCGGTCGCCTCGCACGACAGGGCCGCAGCAGCTGCGGCCTCCGGCGCCTTCGACCGAGAGATCGCTCCGATCACGACGCCTGACGGCGTCGTAAGGGCGGACGAGACGATCCGGCCCGGATCGTCGGCGGACAAGCTCGGGGGCCTCAAACCCGCCTTCGCAGCCAGTCCGCACGCGGCCCGCTTCCCCGAGCTGGACTGGAAGGTCACCGCGGGCAACTCCTCGCAGCTCACCGACGGCGCCGCCGCGCTGCTGGTGATGAGCCAGGAGCGGGCGAACGCGCTCGGGCTACCTGCCCGGGCGCGCATCGTCGCGTCGGCCGTGACCGGTGACGACCCGCTGATGATGCTGACCGGGCCCATCCCGGCAACGCACAAGGTGCTCACCCGCGCGAGCCTGACGATCGCCGATATCGCTGTGTTCGAGGTGAACGAGGCGTTCGCCTCGGTGCCCTTGGCCTGGCAAGCAGAGTTCGGGGTTGCCGACAAGGTGCTCAATCCCCGTGGGGGGGCGATCGCTCTCGGCCACCCGCTTGGCGCCTCGGGCGCCCGGCTGGCGACGACGCTGCTCGGCTTCCTCGAAGACACCGGGGCCCGCTACGGGCTGCAGACGATGTGCGAGGCGGGCGGCATGGCAAACGCGATGGTGATCGAGAACCTCTCCTCCGCAGGAAGGAACTGAGCATGGACGTCACGTCCGGAGCGGCAGTCGTTACCGGCGGGGCCTCCGGGCTCGCCCTGGCCACCGCGCGCCGCCTCGTCGAGAAGGGCGTGCCGACCGTCCTGGTCGACTTGCCCACCTCGGCCGGCGCGGACGTGGCCGCCGAGCTCGGCGGGAAGACCCGCTTCGTCGCGGCCGACGTGACCGACCCCGACGGCGTCGCGGCCGCGATGGCGGCCGCCGACGAGCTGGCCCCGTTGCGCACCCTGGTCCACTGCGCCGGCCGCGGCGGCGCCATGCGCGTCGTCGACAAGGAGGGCCGGCCCGGCGACCTCGCGTTCTACGAGCAGATCGTGCGCATCAACCTGATCGGCACGTTCAACGTGCTCAGCCAGGCGGCCGCCCGGATGGCCGCTCACGAGCCGGTCGCCGGTGAGCGCGGGGTCTGCATCCTCACCGCGTCGGTCGCCGCGTTTGAGGGGCAGATTGGCCAGCTCCCCTACGCGTCGGCCAAGGCCGGGATCGTCGGGCTTACTCTGGTAGCTGCGCGCGACCTGGCCAGTAAGCTGATCCGGGTCGCGACCATCGCCCCGGGCACCTTCGACACCCCGATCCTCGCCCGGCTGCCGCAGGACGTGCGCGACTCCCTCTCCGCGACGACCCCGCACCCGCGCCGGCTCGGCGAGCCCGACGAGTTCGCCCGGCTCGCGATGGCGATCATCGACAACCCGATGCTCAACGGCGAGACCATCCGGCTCGACGGCGCCATCCGGATGCAGCCCAAGTGAGCACCCGCGTCGCGAGCGAGCCGGAGGTCCTGGTCGAGCGCCAGGGCGCGGTTCTGGTCGTCACCATCAACCGGCCGGCGGCCAAGAACGCAATCAACACCACGGCCGCTAGGGCCATCGGTGCGGCGATGGACTCACTTGATGAGGACGACGACCTCTTCGTCGGGGTGATCACCGGCGCCGGCGCCGCGTTCTGCGCCGGGATGGACCTCAAAGCCTTCCTGGCCGGGGAGAAGCCGCACGTGCCGGGCCGCGGCTTCGCGGGCCTGGTCGAGCGGCCACCCTCCACCCCGTTGGTCGCGGCGGTCGAGGGATTTGCACTGGCCGGCGGGTTCGAGATCGCCCTGGCGTGCGACCTAATCGTCGCCGCCGAGGACGCTTTGTTCGGGCTGCCCGAGGTGAAGCGCGGACTGCTTGCCGGGGGCGGCGGGCTGCTCCGGTTGCCGCGGAAGGCGGGGCTGCCGAAGGCGGCCGAGTGGGCCCTGACCGGCGACCCCATCGGCGCCGCCGAGGCGCACGCGGCGGGAGTGATCAACCGGCTGGTGCCCAGCGGTCGGGCGCTCCCCGCAGCCCTGGAACTCGCGCAGCAAATCGCCGGCAACGGACCGCTCGCGGTGCAGGGCACCAAGCGGATCCTCAGCGAGGGCCAGAGCTGGCCGGCAGAAGAGGCTTTCGCGCGGCAGCAGGAGATCTACGCGCCGATCCGCGCGTCGGAGGACGCCCAGGAAGGCGCGCGCGCGTTCACCGAGAAGCGTGTTCCCGTGTGGCGCGGCCGCTGACCGGGTGGCCCACGGCGGTCACCGCCAATCTACGACCGTGTCGAGCAGGTGCGGATGCAGCGTCTGCACCCAGTCTGCGTACTGCTGCATGTGCTGAAGCATCAGCTGTTCGGCCTCCTCGGCCTTGCCGTTAGCGATGGCCTCAGCGATAGTCGCGTGGACGATTAGCACGTCGCGACGCTCGTCCGCGGGCGAGAGGATGCCGCTCACCTGGTCGCGGAAGATGTCCTCTAGCGAGGCGCTCATGAGGTTGAGCACCGGATTGCCCGACATCGTCGCGACACCCTTGTGGAAGTCGCTGGTTGCGCGGTGGTAAGACTCGTCGTCCTCGACCCGGATGCTCTTCGGATCAGGCAGGCGGTCAACGAGTTCCTGCTCGTGTCGCTCCGCGGCGAGGCGGGTCATCATCGGCTCCAAGACTAGACGCGCTTCCATAAGCTCGCGGAGCGTCACACCACCCAGGTGGAAGAACAGCGTCGACATACGGCCGTAGTCACGCGTGCGGACCTCGATCACCATCGGACCCCCATTGCGGCCCGGCTTCATCGTGATCAGTCCGTGCACCTCAAGAATGCGCAAGGCCTCGCGCAGCGAGCCACGGCCCACGCCGTAGTCCTCGAGCATCTGTGCCTCTGAGGACAGCAAGGTTCCCGGTGGGAGTTTTCGGGATACAATCTCGTGCACGATTTCCTGCGCCAGGGCCTCGGCCACTTTGGCTCCGCGCTTGATCGGGCGAGGGGACGTGCCGTCCTCACGTTCGCGGGTAGCGCTGGTCATGCCTGAAGAGTAGTAGACCTGCGCATAGTTCAGCGTTCTGAGGAGCCTGCAGGTCGCATGACGTGACCTTGCTCAGCCCACCGCAACCCGCGATCCTTCTCGAACTAGGGCGTGTCTCCTTAGATCGTGGGCTGACCTGCGTGATCGTGTGGCCATGTCACGAGATCATGTTCTTAGCGATGAGCAGTGGGCGCGGATCGTGCCGTTGCTACCGAGCTCGGAAGGCAAGCGCAGCAGGCCTTTTCGGGACCACCGGCAGGTGCTGGAGGGGATCGTTCACCGATACCGGACGGGCTGCGCGTGGCGGGACGTGCCGGAGCGGTTCGGGCCGTGGCAGACGCTGTGGAAGCGCCACGCACGGTTCAGCCGGGACGGCACCTGGGATGCGATCTTGACTGGGCTGCTGGCCCAGGCCGACGCTGCCGGCGACGTCGACTGGAAGGTGAGCGCCGACTCGACGATCGCCCGGGTGCATCAGCACGGCGCGACCCTGCCGCGGGAGGTTGCCCTGAGCGTCCCGTCGCACACAGGTGGCTCATACGAATTACAAGAATCAGCCGCTTGAGCCTGTTGATCATGCGATTGGGCGGTCCAGAGGCGGGCTGACGACCAAGGTGCACACCCTCGTCGACGGCCGCGG
>JAABUM010001456.1_pt1 | contig 35512 bp, 32 predicted proteins | sample 5559161 | NCBI WGS metagenome assembly JAABUM01 (sample SAMN10711868, study PRJNA513369) | rock metagenome | isolation source: Antarctica rocks | place: Antarctica: Victoria Land, Siegfried Peak nord
TGGTCAGATGCGCGACGCTGAACCGGATGACGCACTTGGGAATGCCCGACAGCTATGCTGCATAAGCGATGGTTGAGTTCAATTGTGGAAGAGGCTACGCTCATTTTCCATTTATGCAACAAAGTCAATGCTCATTGAACTAGAAGTATAGCCGCTCGTTATAAAAAGGCGCAAAGGCCGCGATGAGGGCAAGTTCAAAACTCATCGCGCGCGTCAAAAGATCGTTAGACAACACGCCCCACGCGCCCTGCCGACTGCGCACGTCATGCTCGCCCGCAACTTCATCGATCACGACGCCGAGTTCAGTGTTAGTGTCAATCACCTGCCGCACAATTGACTCTGGCACAATGATAGAAGGCGACGCGCCGTAGCTTTCGCGCACGCCGTCAGTGGCAAACGCCCAACCGCGCAGAAAGGTGCGCTGTGTGCCACCGAGCGAAACGGAATGAAAGCCGCCTTCGAGACCGACATAAAATTGCGCGCTCGATCCGGCATCGAGCAAATCCTTTTGCGCTATTAATGCTCGCTCACGCGCGCCGCGCATTAGTTCTTCGTCGGTGAGCGGCATCGCAGGCGCGCTTATCTTGACACCGCGCGCGATGATCTGTGCGTTTTGCCATGCGCTATTTATGCTCGCAATGCGCGCGGCGGCGTGTTGAAGCGCTTCGACTTTGGCGGAGCGTTCCGAGCCGAGTGCGATCTTCATCACAAAACTTCCGCCGTTTGTTCCTGATTAGATTTTGATAACACCAGAATTAAAAGCCATCCCTTAATTTTCGTGAGCTGCGAAACCCGCGCGAGGCTATAACAGAGCCGACGTGCGAGTCAAAGCGCGGGCGCGGGCAGAGCGGTGCGGCTTGCTTGACATTCATTGCGCCGCTTGTTGTAATTCTTGATATTCCCGCATCTATTTTTAAGAAGCAAATTTCAGCCAGAGAGGTATTACACGTGCAAGCCGACGAACTTGTTTATGATTGGAACTTGATCGAACCGAGTTTCAAAGCGCCTAATCGCCACATCGGTTTCGACGACGAAACTTTGCGCGATGGGCTGCAATCGCCGTCTGTTTGCGATCCGCCGATTGAGAAAAAAATCGAATTGCTACATTTGATGAACAATCTCGACATCGACACGGCGGACATTGGACTGCCGGGCGCGGGCGGCACACACGCCGCCGGAGTCGAACGATTAGCGCGCGAGATTGTCGATCAGAAATTAAAAATTCGTCCGAACTGCGCTGCACGAACGCACCGCAACGACATCACGCCCATCGTCGAAATCTCGCAACGAACAGGCATCGCTATCGAGGCTTGTACTTTTATCGGTTCATCTCCAGTGCGCTTCTACGCGGAGGATTGGACGCTCGATAAACTTTTGCATCTCACGGAAGACGCCGTCACGTTTGCCGTCAAAGAAGGCTTGCCCGTGATGTACGTCACGGAAGACACGACGCGCGCCGACCCGGATATTCTTCGCGCGCTTTATACGACGGCGATTCGATGTGGCGCAACCGCCGTGTGCGTCTGCGACACAGTCGGACATTCGACGCCGGACGGAGCGCGCGCGGTCGTGCGTTTTGTCAAAAACATTATTGAAGAAACGGGCGCGAAAAACGTGCGGCTTGATTGGCACGGGCATCAGGATCGGGGACTCGGCGTTATCAATTCCATCGCGGCAATTGAAGGCGGCGCGGATCAAGTTCATGGCTCTGCGCTCGGAGTTGGTGAACGCGTCGGCAATACGCCGATGGATCAACTACTCGTCAATCTTCGTTTGATGAATTGGATTGACAACGACCTTTCGAGCCTTCGCGAATACTGCGACGTGGCCGCATCGTCGTGCGGCTGGACGATTCCTTTGAACTATCCTGTATTCGGGCGCGATGCTTTCCGCACGGCGACGGGAGTTCACGCGGCGGCGGTGATTAAGAGTTATCGAAAGGGCGACCACGCGCTCGCCGATCTAATTTATTCGGGCGTCCCGGCGGGCATGTTCGGAATGCAGCAGGTCATTGAAGTTGGCCCGATGAGCGGCAAATCGAACGTCGTTTACTGGCTCGAAACAAGAGGCCTCGAAGCGAGCGAAGACCGCGTTACGCGTATCTACGAGCACGCCAAACAAGCTACGTCCGTCCTCGACGAAGCTGAACTAATGCAGTTGGTCTAAGAGCGTGTTGAAAAAGTAGAACGACCTCCAGTGAATCAGTTAGGAATAGGGTATGAGACAAACATACCCAACAGATTTGAGCGACACCGAGTGGCATCGGCTTGCTCGCCTGATTCCCAAACCCTTGCCCGGAGGCCGTCCGGCAAAGTATGAGCGACGGCACATCGTCGATGCAATTCTGTATATCGTGCGTGCGGGCTGCGCGTGGCGATTGTTGCCCAAAGATATGCCACCGTGGACAATTGTTTATCACTACTTCCGAGTGTGGAAGCGAAGCGGCTTATGGTCGCGCATTCACGACTTCTTGCGTGCAGAGTTGCGTGCTGTAGGTGGTCGTGAGCGTCAACCGTCGGCGGCAATCCTTGACTCGCAATCGGTGAAGACGACTTCGAGAGGCGGCGTGCGCGGCTATGATGCGGCAAAGAAAGTGGTAGGACGCAAACGCCACATCCTCGTTGACACTTTGGGCTTGCGCTTGGTCGTCGTGGTTGATGCGGCGGACGTGCAAGACAGAGAGGGTGCCAAGCAGGTGCTTGAAGTGCTCGCCACGCGCTTTCGCCGCTTGCGCTTAGTCTGGGCTGACGGCGGCTATCGTGGTCAACTCGTCGAGTGGGTGCGCGCTTTGCGCCAACGTAACAAATTACGTTTGGAGATCGTAAAGCGCAACGATGACGTGGCAGGCTTTGCTGTAGTGCCGAAACGCTGGATTGTAGAGAGAACATTTGCATGGTTGTATCGCTGCCGTCGTTTGAGCAAAGACTATGAGTATCTAACTTCGACCAGTGAAGCGATGATCCAAATAGCGATGATTAACTTGATGTTGCGCCGCTTGGCTCGCTAACTTACTTTTTCAACACACTCTAAGGGGGAATGGTAAAGGCCGGAAATTAGAGAACGTGAGCCAGAATAAGAAAATATCAACGATTGTGTTCACGCCGATGATGCTCACCGCTCTTTCTTTTATTCTGTCTCCTGACTGCTGAATACTGACCGCTCGCTTTTATCTTCATCATGGTTAGCCCTACCGTAGTTGCAGCCGCGCCGGAACAGATTGTGCGCGAGCTTTCTTCCGCCTCGATAAAGGTGCGGCGTGCCTTTCAATTCTTTGAAGCGCAGGCCGACGAAATCACGCGCGATCATCTTGCCACCTGTTCGATTCCTGCGCCACCGTTTGGCGAGAAAGAGCGCGCCGAACATCTGCAAAAAAAGTTTCGTGAATACGGTTTGATTGACGCGCAGACGGATGCGGAAGGCAACTGCGTAGGCTTACGGCGTGGAAGAAATCTTGCGCCGCTGCTTGTCGTTAGCGCGCATCTCGATACGGTTTTTCCGGCGGGCACTGACACCACAATTCGACAGGAGCAGTATAGATTGTGTGCGCCGGGTATTGCCGACGATGGTTGCGGATTGGCGGCGCTCTTGGCGCTGCTTCGCGCGTTGCAATTATGCGAGATTGAAACCGAAGGATCGCTGCTGTTCGTCGGCACGGTGGGCGAAGAAGGCGAAGGCAATTTGCGCGGCGCGCGTCATTTGTTGACGGCGGGCGAGTGGGCGAATCGTGTTGACGGGTTTATCAGTTTCGACGGCCCCGGCCTCGAGCGCATTACGCACGCGGCGCTCGGTTCGCGTCGTTACCGCGTGCGTTTGCGCGGAACGGGCGGACATTCATGGGGTGACTTCGGCGCGGCAAATCCCGTACACGCACTCGGGCGCGCGATTGCGACGCTGGCTTTGTATCCGGCTCCGCACGCGCCGCGCACGACCTTCAACGTCGGGCGCATCGAAGGCGGCGCGGGCGTCAACGTCATCGCGCGCGAAGCTTCGATGGATGTGGATTTGCGTTCCGCGTCGGGCGAAGAATTGCAGCGGCTCGATGCCTTCTTTCGCCGCGCCGTTCGTGAGGCTGCCGACGACGAGAATAACGCGCGCCGGACAAACGAGCCGCCGCTTGAAGTCGAAGTGCAATTAATCGGTGATCGTCCGGGCGGCGAAACTCCCGCCGATGCGATGATCGTGCGCCTCGCCCAAGAAGCGACGCGCTACCTCGGCTTTCGCCCCGTGCTTGATCGCTCATCCACCGATTCCAACATTCCCATCTCTCTCGGCATCCCCGCGCTCACACTCGGCGCAGGCGGCGCAAGCGGCAATACTCACACGCTCAACGAATGGTACGACCCACGCGGGCGCGACGCCGGACTCAAACGCGCCCTGCTGGTAATGCTCGGCTTCGTCGGCTTGAAATAAGCATCTGTTGCGTTGTTACCCTTATCTATGGAGATGAACAATGAAGAAGCGTAAATACACACTCATAGCTTTTCTGCTTCTCGCCTGCATAGCTCCCGCGTTAGCGCAGAATCAATTTGAGTCGCTGAAAAGCTGGACTGGAAAGTATCCTATTAATATAGACACTAAGCTGCGCCGAAGTATTTATACAGCACGAGAATTGCGCCCCAAGCTCTTGAAGTTACTGGGCGCAAAAGATTATAAGCGTTTAGCTCATGGCTATTATGTAAGGAGTAAGATTGAATTGATTGATAACTACCTGATTGTCAAAATGTGTGAGCAGCATAATTGCCCTTCCAGAAATAGTTTTATGGCTGTTAATGTGAAAGAGGGCGATATACACGTAGCTTTTTATGAATACGGCAGCGTTGAGTGGTATCACACGAGAGGAAAGGCTAAAGATTTACCTCACAGTGTTTTGTACAATGTCTGGTGGATGCAACCTCCGGGAGCAACGGATAAAGTGAAGGAATCCACGAAATTCGCCACATGACAAGTCCTTGCACCTGACCACCTGACAACGCGCTTCTCATCAACCTTAATTCAAGCATCTTGGCTTCGATATGGACTGTTTGTGCGCGCTTCTTTCATAATGTTAATTTGCGAAAAGCGCGGCGGTGCGGTCTCGTGTGAGCAGTGTGCGCGCGGCTCCGTAGACTTCATCGGTCTCTATTTCTGTCACCAGTTGACGACTATGGATAATGCGGTGGCGCGCTTCGAGCGGAGCGTAACTATTCGGCCCAGCGCCGTTGAATAATGCGACGACGCTTGTGCCGACGGCGCTTGCGATGTGCATCGGCCCCGTGTCGTTCGAGACGAAAACGGAAAGGCGTGCGAGCAAGGACGCGAGTTGCGAAATCGTCAATTGATCGAAAACAATTGTGCGCGGCGGGAATCTCTCGCGCATTTCACGCACAAGCGATTTTTCTTCCGGCCCTGCTAAAAGCGCGATCCGCACGGAGTCGTTGCGCACAAGGCGTTCGGCTAATTCCGCAAAGCGTTCGAGAGGCCAGCGACGGCTCGGATGACCCGCGCCGGGAAATACTCCGATGAGCGGCGCGTCCGTTTGATGCGCCTTTTCTTTTTTCAACAATTGCTCAATTGCAGAATCATCTTCCGCGCGAGTCTGTAGTTTCGGCACGCGCGTCGCTTCGTCCGCGCGAATGCCGAGCGGCGTGAGTACATCGAGATAGCGATCAACCTGATGTTTCGTCGGGCGATAATCTTCGGCGGGCGGATGCGGGCGAAAATTAGAGAGAAAGTCTAAAGACCTGCCGGGACGCCGTGCGTAAAGTCTGTGCGCGGCGCGCGATGCGTATCCGAGCAGATTGGTTTCCGACAAACTATGTAGATCGATCACGAAATCGAAATTCGCGCGGCGCACTTCTTTCACCACGCGCGCGATACGCAAAGGCGCAAGCACCTTTGAGCCGTCGCGTATTTGCACACGATCAACCGCGAGGGTGGCGTCTGCGTAACCGGACATTTCGATGACGGGCGCGGTGGCTTTTCCGGCGGCAATCGTGATGCGCGCGTGCGGAAACCTTTCCCTGATCGCACGCAGCGCAGGAAGGCTCAGCACGACATCGCCGAGTTGCCCGAAATCTATCACGAGTATGTTTTGCGGATTGAAGCTCACTATGAAAAATAGAAAACCAGAAAAATGGAAAATTTGCGGAGGGCGGGATGCTTCGATGCTTCGATGCTTCGCGCGCTGCTGTCGAACGGGCGAGTGGAGAAATGCCTTTCAGTCTTCCTTCAAAAGTCTACTAATAAGATTGGCTAACTTCTCAAAGTCAATCGGCTTGTTGAGGTATCCGTCAATGCCTGCGTCGATGGCTGCTTTGCGAAAGCCTTCCGTGGAAAAGGCCGTGAGCGCGATGATCGGCACGGTTTCCAATTCGGCGTGCTGGCGTATGCGCCGCGTCGCGCCGAAGCCGTCAAGCTCCGGCATGTGTATGTCCATGATGATTAAATCTGGACGCGCGAGCGCCGCAGTTTCGATGGCGCGCTCGCCGTTATCGGCTGTCAACACGCGATAGCCTCTGCCTTGCAGCCACAAACTGAGCAGCACAAGATTATCGCTGATGTCATCTACTACCAGAACGGTTGATGCGTGTGTCGGGTTTTCGTCTGTCACGCGTTTATTATACTTCGTCTTCTAATCCGCCGTGTAGTCTGCAAAAGCCTTTCAGTGAAAACAGCGACGGAGTGTGCTGATTGAAAGCTCTTATGCAATCTTTCAAGTTCAAGTTTCGCGCAGATCACGCCCGGTCATCTCCGCAGGTTGTGCGACGCCGAGCAGACCGAGAATCGTCGGCGCAATATCTTCGAGCGCGCCTTCTTCACGCAATTTAAGGCCGAGCGCGGCTTCGTCTATGAAATGAAACGGCACGGGATTAGTCGTGTGCGCGGTGTGTATGCCGCCTGTTTTCGGGTCGATCATTTGTTCCGCATTGCCGTGATCGGCGGTGATAAGACAGCGCCCGCGCGCAGTCTTCATCGCTTTCGTAATCCAACCTAAACACGTGTCAACATACTGCACGGCTTCGATGGTTTTATCTATGCGCCCCGTGTGGCCGACCATATCTGCGTTGGCGAAGTTGATGATAAAGACATCCGTTTCGCCAGCTTCAATCGCGCGCAAAACTTTGTCCGTGATTTTGAACGCAGACATTGCGGGTTCAAGATCATACGTGACGACTTTCGGCGAAGGAATGAGCAGGCGACGCTCGCAAGCGTATTCCTCTTCGACGCCGCCGTTGAAAAAGTATGTTACGTGCGCGTACTTTTCGGTTTCCGCGAGCCTGTAATTGCGCACGCATGTTGATGAATCAGCGAACACTTCCGCAAGCACGTTGCGGTGCTGATGCGGCTTGAAGGCAACAGGCAGCGGAAAGGTTTTGTCGTACTGCGTCAGGCATGTGTAGGCGATCTTCGGCCTGTCGTGGGTGGGAAAGCCGTCGAAGCCGTCCACAGCGAGCGCGTTTGTGATTTGCCGCGCGCGGTCGGAACGAAAATTGAAGTTGATGACGGAATCGCTATCTTTGATTGTCGCGACGGGTTCATTCGTTTCGCGCATCACGACAATCGGCTCGATGAATTCATCCGGCACGCCGCGCTCGTAGGAACGCTTGATCGCTTCGACGGGATCGGTGACGGGTTCGCCTGTTCCGTACACAAGCAGATCGTAAGCGCGCTTTGTTCGCTCCCAACGCTTGTCTCGATCCATCGCGTGAAAGCGCCCGATGACGGAAGCGACGCGCCCGCAACCTATCTCGGAGCATTTGATTTGTAATGCTTCGACGTAGCTGTAAGCGGAAGTGGGCGGCGTGTCGCGCCCGTCTAAAAAACAATGGACATAGACGCGTTGCAGGCCGCGTTCCTTCGCCATGCGCAAAAAAGCGTAGACGTGTTCCTGCGATGAATGAACTTGACCATCCGACAAAAGCCCGATCAAGTGCAGCGCGCCATCACGCGATTTCGCGTTGTCCATCGCGCGAACAATAACTTCGTTCTGAAAAAACTCGCCCGTTGCAATGGCTTGGTCAATGCGCGATACGTCCATGCGAATGACGCGGCCTGAGCCGATGTTCAAATGACCCACTTCGGAATTGCCCATCACGCCGTGCGGCAACCCGACGCGCGCGCCGGATGCTTCAAGAAGCGTATGCGGATATTTCTCCAGCAGTTCGTCGTAGTAAGGCGTCGAAGCAAGCGAAATAGCGTTGCCTTCGCTCGAAGGCGCATAGCCCCAACCGTCAATGATGATGAGCGCGAGCGGCACTCGTTTGTTCGTCGTCAAGCTCAATTCTCCCCAAACTTTCTTTGCAGCGAAATCTGCACGTTACATTTCCACTTCACGCAAGCAATGTGTCCTTATCGTTTCGCCGCGCGTGCTTTCTTTTGTAGTTTTGTGGACGATGCGTTTGCTGATTTCGTTTCAGGCGAATCCTTCCCTGCGAGTTGGTAAAAAGCGTCGTGGCCGGGAAAGCGCGCTGCTCCGCGCAAGTCTTCTTCGATGCGCAGCAGTTGATTGTATTTTGCGATGCGGTCTGTGCGCGAGAGGCTGCCGGTTTTAATTTGTCCTGCGCCGGTGGCGACGGCCAAATCTGCGATAAACGGGTCTTCGGTTTCGCCGGAGCGGTGCGAAATGACGACGGTGCGATTGTGCGTTTTAGCCAGCTCGATGCAGTCGAGCGTTTCCGTGAGCGTGCCGATTTGATTTACTTTGATGAGAATCGAATTAGCGCAATTTTGTTCGATGCCCTTTCGCAAAAACTTCGTATTAGTAACAAACAGATCGTCGCCGACGAGTTGCACGCGCGAGCCGAGTTCAAGCGTCAAAGTTTTCCAGCCGTCCCAATCGTTTTCCGCCATGCCGTCTTCGATGGAAATAATCGGATACTTGTTCGCCCAATCCTTCCAGTATGCGACCATCTCGTCGCTCGATAATTTGCGTTTGTCGGATTTTTTGAAGACGTAGGATGCGCCGTCGTAGAATTCGCTCGCCGCCGGATCGAGCGCGAGCATTACATCGCGCGTTGTCTTGTAACCCGCCTGCGTAATCGCTTCGAGAATCGTTTCGACGGCTTCTTCGTTTGATCTGAGGTTCGGCGCAAACCCTCCTTCGTCGCCGACGCTCGTAACGAGTCCACCCTTCTTCAAGACGGCTTTGAGCGCGTGAAAGATTTCCGCGCCTGTTTGCAGCGCCTCGCGAAAGGTTTGAGCGCCGACGGGAACGATCATGAATTCCTGAAAGTCTACGTTATTGTCTGCGTGCGCGCCGCCGTTCAGTATGTTCATCATCGGCAGCGGAAGCAGTCTCGCGTTAGGGCCTCCCAGATATTTATAGAGCGGAAGTTCGACGTGTGCGGCAGCGGCGCGCGCCGTCGCCATTGACACGGCGAGCAGAGCATTTGCGCCGAGCTTCGATTTATTTTTCGTGCCGTCCAAGTCAATCAACGCGGCATCTATTTCGGATTGGTCGAGCGCGTCCATGCCTTCGATTTCAGGTGCGATTATCTGCTGCACATTTCGGACGGCTTTGAGAACGCCTTTGCCGCCATAGCGTTTTTTGTCTTCGTCGCGCAACTCAACCGCTTCATGCTCGCCCGTGGATGCGCCCGATGGAACGGCAGCGCGCCCTACTTCGCCGCCGATCAACATAACTTCCGCTTCAATTGTCGGATTGCCGCGCGAATCCAATATCTCGCGCGCCGTAATTTGCTCGATCATGCTCATAAAAAACTTCGCTCTCTTTCAATCGTCATGTCCAATCATTCGCGCCCAACTTTAACATTTGATTTGCCACGAAGCGAAGTCCGCACGGGCGCTGCTCGACGGCCTTGAAGTGCTAACAAGACTTTGCAGACGACGCCTGATTTGTGATACGGTCTGGTCGTTGTAACGGGTTGTTAGGCATAACGGAGGCGGATCGAATGACAAGAGATAAAAGATTGCGCAACATCACGCGCGTCGATTACGCGAGAAAGAATCAGCACGGTTGGTGGGTGAGAATACACCGCGACGGAGAAATGATTCATAAGTTTTTCAGCGATTCGGCGTGCGGCGGCGAAAGCAACGCGCTGCACGAAGCGAAAAGCCACCGCGATGCGTTGCTACTGGTTTACCCGAAGCCGGAGCGTGGAAACATGTTCAATAAAACAAATTCCCGCAACCAGAGCGGCATCGCCGGTATTCACAAAACGCGTTCAATCAAAAGAGGGATTTACTACGAAGTCTGGCAGGCCGGGTGGGTTCTTCCAAACGGCAAGCGCATCAACCGAAAGTTTCACTTTTCTCCCGACGGGCGCAGCGAAAAAGAAGCTTTGCAGCTTGCGGTTAAGGCGAGAGAGGAAGGACTCAAGACGATAAGCAAAATGGCGAAGGACAAGCGCGAAAAGCGCCGCGTACAGCAAGTTGTTGCCGCAAAGAAACGTAAAAAATAAGTGGACTTCTTGTTTCAGTTCATCGCCGCGTTGCCGGAGACGACTGTTTCGCGCTCCTCATGCTGCGGTTCTTCGACACGTTCGAGGCGCACGCGAAGCACGCGGCGGCGCTCGACGCGCTCAACGTGAAAAACGTGGCCGTTGTGTTTGATTGTTTCGCCGGGTTCGAGCACATGGCCTGCTTCGGTCATCAGAAATCCGGCGATGGTCGTGTAGGTTTCGGATTCCGGCACCTTGAGATGCAAGCGGCGATTGAGGTCGCGCACGGCAAGCCCGCCGTCAAGCAAATAAGTTCCGTCGCGCTCTTCTATAATCTGCTCATTAACTTCTTCGTCGTGTTCGTCGGAGATGTCGCCGACAATTTCTTCCAATAAATCTTCCAGAGTAATAACACCTTCGACGCCGCCGTGTTCGTCCACCACGAAACCGAAGTGTGCTTTGGCGCGCTGCATTTGCCGCAGCACGTCCTCGAGGCGCGCCGTGTCAACAACGTAAAGCGGCGCTTGCAAAACGTGTTCGAGGCGGAAAGTTTCCGGGCGCAGCAAGTAAGGCAGCAAATCTTTGCTATGGATAAAGCCGATTACATCGTCGAGCGATTCGCGGTAAACGGGCATACGCGAATAGCCGTGTTCCCGAAAGGATTTTGCGATGTCTTCAATCGAGCAATCGTTTGAGATGGCGACCATCTCCGTGCGCGGCACCATCGCTTCGCGCACAAGCGTGTCTGAAAATTCAAAAACTCTGTGGATCAGTCGTTGTTCATCGTGGCGTAGATGCCCGCTCGCGCGAGAGATGTCAACGAGTTGACGCAGTTCCGTTTCCGTATAGACGGCAGCATGTTCGAGCGAAGATTTAAGTCCGAGCATACGTCCGAGCGTCGCGCCGGATTTATTCAATACCCAGATCGGCGCGCGGAAAACTTTGCCGAATAATTCAAGCGGGCGTGCCGAAAAAAGCGCGACCATTTCCGCGCGTTCGAGCGCGACCATCTTCGGCAGCAATTCGCCCATCACCACATGAAAAAAAGTAACCGCCGCAAATGCCAGAGCAGTCGCCGCCCCGTGCGCAACATAAGCCGCCGTGCCTTCGGTTGCGATGCGTGCGACGAGCGGCAGAAGCATTGTCTCGATGGTCGGCTCGCCGATTAATCCGAGTGCTAGGGACGCGAGCGTGACGCCGAGCTGCACGGCGGAAATAAAGACTGTCGGTGTGTCGAGCAGGCGAAGCGCGGCGCGTGCGCCTTTGCTGCCCGCCGCCGCGCGCTCTTCAAGACGCGGGCGGCGCGCCGTCACCAGCGCATATTCCGAGCCGACGAAAAAGCCGTTGGCGGCGACAAGAATCAGCACGCCCAAAAGCTTGAGCGTCGCTTCGGTAAACGATAAAGCTTCGGGAAGCGCGGCTTCGCTGAAAAAAAGGGTGAAAAGATACGGGGCGGGTTCGTCCATTGCGTGTTAGATGAAAGAGCAATCGTAAAGTTTCGCCTTGCTCGATTTTACAGTTAAAAATTATACCATGCGCGGGCGGGTGGAAGGTAGCGACGGCGCTCCACAACAAGCGTTCTTAACCAATAAAGAGCGCTTGTTGTAGAATCATCGCGCGCAGGCTGAAAGGCGCGGGCTTGACGAGAGCTTCCAGCGCCATTTCAGTACGAAAAGGGCAGTTTGATGATTGGATATTGACGAAACTTCGGTGGCCGGAAATCAATGGCCGACTGCGGCACCGGCGGCACGCGCGCGCGCGGGCTGGCGCTCGTGTTTCGAGCAGGCGCGGGCTAATGCCTGTTCGACGCGCGGCTCGACGTTGCATTCGGCCTGTCGGCAAACGACCGACAGCTCCGAGACAACGAGGTAATGCGCGCGTTCGAGCATACGCTGTTCGCGGAAAGAGAGTGGCTTGAGGTGGCTGAGGTATGTCAGGTTTTTGAGCACGTCGGCGACGGCGAAAATGTCCCCTGTGCGCATCTTGTCGGAAAAATCCTTGAAGCGATCTTTCCAATCGTGCGCGGGCGCGCTGAAGTCGTCCGCGAGATTTTTCAATAGAAGTTCGCATTCGCCTGTGGTAATCGGGTAACGAAGCCCGACTTCGCTGGCGTTGGCGACGGGGACTAAGACAACCGAGTTGGTTGCCGCAAGACGAAGCGTATAGAAGGGAAGCGAGGCCGCGCCGATCTGTTTGTGCTCGATCTCTTCGATGGTTCCGACCCCGTGATTGGGGTAAACAACTTTCTGGCCGACCTTGAAGCCTACCATAGCACCTCCACTACTTGTAAAAAAAATCAGACTTGCGCCGCACGCGCGGGTCTGTCTGTTAACCCGTTCTTTGAGGGTGACGCGTTGTCGGGTGCGTCAGGCTTGCGTTTAATTCTCACGAAAGTGTAACAAGCCGTGTGATGAAGCGTCAAGCACTTTAGTCGAGCGGTGCTTCGATGGGTGCGTGTAGGCAGAAAGGAAAAGTGTTGGAACGGCGCGGGAAAGAAGTTTGCGGCGAACAGTGTTTGCTAGATTTGGAAGCGCATTCGTTCTGCTATGCCTCTTCACAACGCGCTCGCTCACAAACTTTAATTGCTGTGTTTGATGAAGGCTGCTTCGGTCATGTAAACGGTTAGCTCGCAGATGTCCGTCACATAATCGCCGATGCGCTCCAGGTGTTTTGAAACGAAAAGCAGATGTGCGGCGCGCTTCGTCGTTGACGGATCGCTGACCATTAAATCAATCAGATCATGAAAGACGCGGTCATACGCGGCGTCTATGACATCGTCGCGTCCGATTGTGTGGCGCGCCGCCGCCGCATCGTTCGAGGTAAAGGCATCGAGCGCCGAGCGCAGCATTCCTGAAGCATGTTCGGCCATGCGCGGCAGATCGACGAGCGGTTTTAGTTGCGGCTCGTCGTTGAGTTCGATAGCGGCGCGTGCAATGTTGCAGGCGTGATCGGCGATACGCTCAAGGATCGGCGTAATCTTCGCCACCGAAATAACGAAGCGTAGATCACGCGCCGCAGGTTGGCGCAGCGCGATAGTGTCAACGCACAAACGGTCTATCTCGACTTCTAATTGGTCGATTTCGTCGTCGCCCGCGAGCACTTCTTTTGCCGTTTGGCTGTCGCGTTCGACGAGTGCGAACATCGCTTTCTGGAGCGCCGTTTCAGTTTCGCCGCCGAGGAGCAGCACACGGTCACGCAACACGTACAGTTCGCGATCAAGTAGTCTGTCCATCCCGTCTGCCTTTCCCGTTTGTCGGTGCGTTAGCCAAACCGTCCTGTGATGTAATCTTCCGTCAGGCTGTTTTCAGGATTAGTAAAAATGCGTTCGGTCGTGTTGGTTTCAACGAGCTTGCCGAGCCAGAAAAACGAAGTGTAATCGGAGACGCGCGCCGCCTGCTGCATGTTGTGTGTGACGATGATGATCGTGTATTGCCTTTTGAGTTCAACAATCAGTTCTTCGATTTTCTGCGTCGCAATCGGGTCGAGCGCCGAAGCGGGTTCATCCATCAATACTATTTCAGGCCGCACGGCGAGCGTGCGCGCGATGCAGAGGCGCTGCTGCTGCCCGCCGGAGAGTCCGAGCGCGGAAGTTTTCAAACGATCTTTGACTTCATCCCACAGCGCCGCGTCATGAAGCGCCTGCGCGACGCGATCTTCGAGGTCGGATTTGTTTGTTGCCAAACGGTTGATGCGCAATCCGTAGGCGACGTTATCGAAAATGGATTTCGGAAACGGATTCGATTTTTGAAAGACCATCCCGACCTTGCGTCGTAATGCGACGACATCCGCATCCGGCGCGTAAATATCCCGCCCATCAATGTTGATTTCGCCCGTCACGCGCGTGCCGGGAATCGTGTCGTTCATGCGATTCATGGTACGCAAAAAAGTTGACTTGCCGCACCCCGAAGGGCCGATCAAAGCCATCACCACACGCGCGCCGATCTCGACGGAAACATTGTAGAGCGCTTGCACGCGATTGTAATAAAAGTTCATTCCGCGCACGCTGATTTTAGTTGCCGCAGCGACTGTCGCCGCATTGACGTTTGCCGTTTCCGGCAAGTCGGCGGATCGTTGCGGTAACGTCACCGCCGCAGTAGGCGCGCCGGTGCTGCTTGCCGGAGTTACCGTAGAAGAAAGCTTGGGTTGCGACGTGACCATAATACTGAAAGTCTCGAACAGCGAAAGCAGTTGCGTGATGAATTCAAGAGCAGAATGTTAAAGCAATCATGTTACGTTTCCGTGAACGAACACATCTTATTAAAAGCGAAACAGAGTATCAAACTGCAAACGCACGGTCTGGCGATTGAACGAGCCGACGGGAGTTGCACCGAAGACGCCGAGCAACCCGTTGGCGCGTTGCGTGAAAATGCCTGTCGCCGTTAAGAGCACGCGAGGATCGACTGTGTAAGTGAAGATGACGCGGTTGGCGCGTATGTCGGATTGCTGCGCGATGTCGGAGAAATTGAAGGGCGTCAGAACAGCGTCCTTTTCGATTCGCATGAATGTGTAATCGAAAAAAAGATCGCCGTGAGCTTTTGTTTTGCCTGCCAAAACTTCTGCCCAGAAACCTTTGTTTTCGTGATTACGCTGCAACACATCCGCGCCGTTTGCGCCCGCCGTAACGACGGAGCGCGTTTGTGTATTCGTCACATAATTAAGAACAAGCGCGACGGGAAAACGCTTGCTTTGCGTCAAGTCTAAACGTCCGATGAGGTCTACCAGATTGTAGCCGGAAGCAAGCCGCCCATCGCGGTTAAGCGCGTTGTTGGTGGCCGACGAAATCCCCAGATTGCCGTTGCCTGCGACAAGCAGATCGCGCGCAATCAGCGCTTGTCCCGTGACGGTTTGCGCGGGCGCGCTGGCGCTTGCGGGAATCGTGATGGTGACGGGCAGTTGAACTTGATTGCCGAAGAATTGAACGGGCGTGATGAACTGCGTGCCGGAGAAATAAAGATCAGTCGCCGACAAGGTAAGATCAATCTTCGGCTCGATGGCAAAGCGCGTGCGAAGCTGTCCGCCGTAAAGCGCTAAGTCGCGCCCCGCCCGGCGCGATTGGTCTATGCTGACCTCGCTATTGATGTTGCGTATGAAAGCGGCATTGCGTTCGAGGAATGGCAGTTGCCATGCGGCGAAAGTGAGATTTTGCAGCCGGGACTTTTTGAAGTCACGAGAGTAAGTTTCATTGATGCCTTCGGGCTGGATGTCGTTGTCGAAAGTCATTTCCGTGTGTAGCCAAGGCGTTTCAAACTTGCCGCCCTGTAGACGCAGTCCGGGCGCGCTCTTTGGTTTCCACGTCAGATAAGCTTGATCGAGCGCAAACTGTTTGCGGTTGTAGAAATCCGTCAGCACTTGATTGGCGGAGATGACATCGGAGAGGCCGCCGGTTGAAAAACGCAAGCCCCAATCAAAGGTCTTGCCGATTTCGCCGCGCATCGCCAGACGCGCGCGCAGGCGCAGGCGTTGGCGCGCGGAAAGTTTGTTGCCGAGTATCGTCGGGTCTGCATTGTTCGGCGTGGCGTTGAGTTGGCCGTAGAACGAATCGTACTGAAGGCGCAGATCGCCGCTGAATGCGATGTTGCCGAGTTGTCTGGCGACGGTGTCAGTGGTTTTTTTCGCCTGCGCTTCGACGCGTGTCAGGCGCTCATCCGTCGTCGCGGATTTTGCGCTGCTCTGCACGTTTTGCGGCGGTGTCGTGGTGGTTGCAGAAAGAGTGTCAGTGAGCGGCGCGTTGGTTGTCTCAGTATGCGCGACGCGCTCGCGCAATTCGTTTATGACGCTCGATTGCTGCGTGACGGTTTCGCGCAGGCGACGTAGTTCTTCGCCCTGCTCGCGCAGCATCCGGCGCACTTCATCGAGTTCCGGGACGGATGGCGCGGACGGTTGCGTGCCGTTATCGCTGCTGTTGTTCGCCGCAACGATTCGGGAAGAAATTGTTGCGGGCGCGGGCGTTTGCGCGTGTGTTTGCAAAGTGAAACCGAACAGCAAAATGCCCGGCAGCAAAAGTGTGTTTGTTAGACCGCGACGCATTTTCATTTCCTCGCTAGTGTTGATTTGTACGCCGACGGAAATCCGTCGGCACGGAAGCGGCGCATTATACATTGTTACGCGGACGCGTCTGCTTGGAAAAGATTAAAGAGCTTGAGGAGTCAGCATCTTGTATATTTTAGTTGCGTTGACAACACGCGCTGCGAAGTGTTCCGCCGCCCGGCATAAAGCAGTTGTCAGTCGTGGCCGACGCTGCTAGGATTATCGTGTGTCGCCCGTCCGCTTGCGATCACTAACAGTATCCTCTGTTCACAGTATCCGTTCATTGGTTATTCGGCAACCATGTCATCAAAATCTTTTATGCGCAAAACACGCTCATTTATGCGCTTCAACGCGTTGCGCAATATCGTCTCGGATTCGATGGCGATTGATATGGGATCGGCAAACACGATCATCAATGTGCGCGGGCGCGGCGTCGTTGTTGACGAGCCGTCAATTGTTGCCGTCGACAAAGTATCCGGCGAAGTGCTGGCTGTCGGGCGCGAAGCGCAGCAGATGCTCGGACGCGAGGCGCGCGACGTGGCGGTGATCGCGCCGATGGTGGACGGCGTCGTGGCCGATTTTGAAAGAACGCAGGCGATGCTTGATCGCTTTGTGCGCGAAGCACGCAGCGGCATTTCGCATTTCAGCCGCCGCGCCGTGATGAGTGTTTTGTCCGGCGTCACACAGGTCGAACAACGCGCGCTTCTGAGCGCCGCCGAACACGCGCACATCGGACGTGTCTACATGGTCGAGGAAGGACTCGCGGCAGCCATCGGCGCGGGCGTCTCCATTGACGACAATCATGCTTCGGCGGTTGTGGACATCGGCGGCAGCACGACGAACGTCGCCATTGTCGCGGGCGGCACGATTGTCCACGCGCGCGCGGAACGCATCGGCAGTTCCGACATCAACACGGCGATTATGGATTTGCTCAGGCGGTATCGGGGCTTGAGCGTTGGCGCGGCGACTGCCGAGCGTTTGAAAATCGAATTGGGTTCGGCGATTGAGTCGCAGGATGCCGGGCGTAAGGTTTCCGTTCGAGGCAGCGACGTGCAGACGGGGAGTCCCGGCGCAGTCGATGTCACGGCGGCGGACGTTTATGGCGTCGTGCAAAACGTCATACGCAAAATCGCTGACGAAGTGCGCGAGACTTTAGCGGAACTTCAGCCCGAAGTCGCCGCAGACATTTATGATCGCGGATTGATCTTAACGGGCGGCGGCGCACTGCTCGAAAATCTGCAAACTTACTTGGAGCGCGAAACAAAACTCCAAGTGCGCATCGCCGACGAGCCGCGTTTCAGCATCGTGCGCGGCCTGATGCAACTCTTCGACGAGCCGCTTCTGCTGCGCCGCGTCGCGCGCAACGAACAGCATCCATTGATTGACGCGCAGGCCTGAACGATGTCCGCGAACGCGAAGTTAGACCGCCTTGAGAATTAACAGAGGAGAATATCTATCATGCGGCATTTCTCTATTCATGCCACCGCTCTTATGTTCCTTTTATGCGGCGCAGTCTCCGCGCAACAGAACTCTCTCGCCCGGCGTAACGGCAGCAGCGATCCATGTAGCCGCTTCAAAATGCAGATCATTGTTCCGTCCGATGAAATTGATTTTAAGCTGCGTGTAATGAAGCCGCCCGAAGATATTGATTTTAAGATGACGGTAATTAATCCTTGTCCATCGGGGCTTCCGCAACTCGCTTTCACATTGCCCGCCATTACGCGGCAGAAGAAAGGCAGCTTCTTTGCGACAGAACCTTTTCAATTTGGAATTACGCCCAAAAGCGATAAGAAACCTCAAGTATTAGACTTTTTAAGTAAGCCACGTATTCCATTGATGCCGATGTTAAAGCAGAAGTAGAATGAACATCGCGGAGTTCTTCAAAAGACAACTGACGGTAATGCGCATTTACGGAATTCCCGTGCGCATAGATTACCGCTGGTTCGCCGTCTTTGCCTTGAGCGTGTGGCTGACTGCGGCGCGAATGCAGCATGGCCCGACGATGATCGGAACTTTGATTGTGCCGCCAGCCGATCCTGTGACGGCGTGGATGCTCGGCCTTGCAACGACTATCGGATTATTTCTCTCCGTGCTCGGACATGAATTGTCGCACGCGCTGATGGGACGCGCCGAAGGCTTAGAGATCGAAGAAATCGTGTTGCATCCATTCGGCGGACTCGCGCGGCTCAATCGTGAGCCGGACAGCCCGGGCGCGGAATTTCGCATTGCCGTCGCAGGCCCTGCGGCGAGTTTTTTGTTTGCGATGATCGGCATTGCGGCGGCGGCGATTGCCTCGCTCGGCGATTATCGTTTGACCGTCGCAGTCTTCTTTTTTATCGGCGCAGGCAATCTGCTGCTCGCCGTCTTTAATCTTTTTCCGGGTTATCCTCTCGACGGCGGGCGTGTGCTGCGCGCATTGCTGTGGCACAGAAGCGGCGACATCGCGGATGCGACGCGCAAGGCGGGAATCTGCGGCGTGCTGATTGCCGCGACGCTCATCGTCTTTGGTGTCTACATGATTTTCGCGCCGAACTTTCAATCTCTTGCGATGGGTTTATGGACGGTGCTGGTCGGGCTATTTCTGCTCGACGCGGCAATCAGCGTCGTGCGTGCCGCGCGTTATGCTGTGCCCGCGACGGTGGCAGACGCGATGATTGCGCCGGTTGCGATTGAGCCGGACATTCTGGTGAGCAAATTTATCGACGAAGTTCTGCCGCGCCATCGCCAGACGAGCTTTCCGGTGGCGCGCGAGCGTCAACTACACGGCATACTCTTCCTCGAAGATTTGAAGACGTTGCCGCGCGAGCGCTGGCGAAACACCTACGCGCGCGATGTAATGCGCCCCGTGAGCGATCAGCTCTTCGTTCAATCTTCCACAGCGATGACGCAGGCCGAAGCGCTCATGCGGCGAAACGGCACGCATTCTCTGGCCGTCGTGGACACGCGCGGCGAACTCATCGGCTTTCTCCAACGCGGGCAACGAAAGCGCCGCGTTTAGCCTTAAAATCACTTCTTTCCCGCCGAAGATTAAACATTAAAACGCTCTCAAACCCGACGTTCACAATTGCTTGCCGGTCTGCGTGTCGTCGCGCTCTTGCCTTGTGAGTTTTTTTGCAAGATAATCCACACGGAGTTCGCTGACCCTGAAGCCGTATCGAGCGCTATCAAAACAAACGTTAGAATGCGGCTCCACGGAAAAGCCGGAAACTTATTTAGTCGGAGTTTTGCCCGTAATCAATTGACCGTACACTGTTTCAAAGAGACGTTGAAAAGTGCTTTTTCTGCTGCCATACAAAGAGCAATTGGTAAGACTGTTCGAGCTGCGCAATCTGGCGGACATCGCGCTCGTCTTTCTGATCGTGTATGCCGTCTTGAAGGTTGTGCGCGGAACACGCGCCGCGCCGATGGTGGCAGCGATGGCGGCCTTCGCCTTACTTTACTGGTTTGCCGTCTATCAGGATTTGACGACGCTCGAATTTGTGCTGCGTGGCGGAGTCTTTTATCTGCCCGTCGCCATCATCGTGCTGTTTCAATCTGAAATCAGGCAGGCGATGATCGGCTTCGGCAATCGCTTTCAAATTCCCTTCACGCGCCGCCAACGCGGGCAATTCGGTGAAGGCGCGTATGACGAAATCGTGCTCGCGGCAACCACTCTGGCCTCGACAAAGACGGGCGCGCTGATCGTCATCGAACGTGGCGTCGGACTCAAGAACGTCATTGATGGCGGCGTTAAACTCGATGCCGAATTAAGCTATGATTTGCTGGTGACGATCTTTAATCCGACAACACCTTTGCATGACGGCGCAGTTATCGTGCGGCGTCATCGCGTTGCCGCCGCCGCGTGTTTTCTGCCGCTCACTTTGAATTCAATGCTCTCGAAAGACCTCGGCACACGCCACCGCGCGGCCATCGGCATCACGGAAGATTCCGACGCGGTAGTTGTCGTCGTTTCGGAAGAAACAGGCTTGATTTCTTTTGTGCAAGGCGGGCGCATCAAACGCGGTTTCGATGCGACGAAATTACGCGCCGCTATTTTTCAAGCGCTCGAACCTCCCGCTGCGCAATCGAAACGCGAAAAGGAAAAAGCACTGCCGGAAGCCGAAACCGAAGCCAATGAAGCAGTCTCAACGTAAGAACGGAAGTCAGGAGACAGGAGTCAGAAGTCAGAATGAAGAAGCGGCGATGATGACCTTTGCGCCAATTCTCTCATCGTATGGCTTACTTCCTATGCTGCATTTATTCTGACTCCTGACTACTTGCTTTCATCCTTATGCCTCTTCGCGGCGACGATGGACGGGAATTTTATGCGCGCCAGCAGCAAACACAGGCGGCGCGGCATAATTGGCTGCGCAAAGTTTTTCTGGACGATCTGCTTTTGAAACTTCTTGCGCTCGTCCTCACGCTCGGCCTCTGGTACGGACTAACGGGACAACGCGCGCCCGCGACGATTCGTTTGCCCGGCATTCAACTCATTTTTCGTTTGCCCGGCGATATGGAAATCAGCAACGATCCGCGCGGCGAAATCAAAGCGACATTCACAGGAAGTCGGCAGGCGCTTGACCGCATCAATGTTCGCGATCTAATCGCTTATGTTGACATCAGCGACCGCAAGCCGGGCGAGAGAATTATCCGGTTGACGCCCGAAAGCGTTCGTCTGGAATTGCCGGACGGCGTGCGCCTGACACGCGTCGAACCATCGAGCGTGCCCTTGCATCTTGAGCCGCGCGCGCAACGTGAAGTAACTGTTGCGCCGCGCCTTGAAGGTAAGCTCCCGGAAGGTTTTGAATTGCGCGGCATTTATATCATTCCCGCTAAAATTAGAGTGCGCGGCCCCGCGAGTCGTGTGAACGCTCTGGAACATGCTCTGACGGAATCCATTCAACTCGACTCTCTGCGCGAAACGACGACTGTTTCGCAAGTTGCCGTGAGCATTGACGACCCGAAAATCAACGCGCTTGACGCAACCGTTAGCGTACAACTGGAGATCATTGCGGCTGGCAGCAAGCGTTGATGTTCTGCCGCGTCAGATACGGCAAAAGTTAGTATTCCAAATATAAATTCGGTGTTCCGAATATCTTGAGACAACGCGCACTTTGCTTGTCTTGCGAAGTGAATTCAAAAAATGCAGCAGCATACGTATATGGCAAAACTTTTCGGCACAGATGGAATGCGCGGCGAGGCCGGGCGCTTTCCGCTCGACGCGCACAGCATACGCCTCGCCGGACGCGCGCTCGCAGAGCACCTCGCGGAGAAATCAGGTGATCGCGCCACGCGCCTTGTCATCGGGCGCGACACGCGTGAATCCGGCGCATGGATCGAAGCGGCGCTCACGACCGGCGCGCGTGAAGCGGGTGCGGTGTGTGAATCCGCAGGCGTTATCACGACACCGGGCGTCGCTTATCTGGCGCGTACTTTACCGGCAGACGCGGGCGTTGTCATCAGCGCTTCGCACAATCCGTATCAGGATAACGGCATCAAAATTTTTGCTCCGTCAGGCCGCAAAATCGACGACGAAACAGAGCGCCGCATCGAAGCAGACATTCACACCGGAGCCTCTGCGCCCGAAATACGGGAAACCAAAGATTCTTCAACAAATTCTTCAACGCCAATTGATGCGGGCAGCGACGACAAGCAAGCTGCCGCCTTCAGAGCGCGCTATCTTGATTATCTCGCGCAGGAAGTCGGTGACGGCCTATCGCTCGAAAACCTGAAGCTCGTGCTGGATTGCGCGAACGGCGCGGCTTATAAATTAGCGCCCGATTTATTCCAGCGTCTCGGCGCGAGCGTGACGGCGATTAATAACACGCCCGACGGACGCAACATCAACCTTGATTGCGGCTCCTTGCACATCGAAGGACTGCGCCGCAAAGTCGTTGAGAGCGGCGCGGATTTGGGAGTCGCTTTTGATGGCGACGCAGACCGCGCGCTCTTTGTCGATGCGCGCGGTGAATTCGTTGACGGCGATGCGACGCTGTGGGCGATGTCCGGCTATTTACAAAAGCGCGGAGAACTCGCAGGCAACGCAGTCGTCGCGACGGTGATGAGCAACATAGGACTTGAGCTTGCCCTGCGCTCGCGCGGCATAGAGCTTTTGCGCGCCGATGTCGGCGACAAATACGTGCTCGAAGAATTGCTCAAAACAAACACGGAACTCGGCGGCGAACAATCCGGCCACCTTATTTTCCCGCGCCGCAGCCTCGCCGGTGACGGCATGATGACAACGCTTTTTCTGTTACGCGCGATGCAGGAGAGCGGCGCGCGGCTCGACGAATTGACCGAAGGCTTCGAGCGTTATCCGCAAGTGCTCGTCAACGTCCCTGTGCGGGAAAAGCAGCCTTTCGCCCAAGTGCCGGAAATTATGCAGGCGGCGCAACTCATCGAAGCAGAATTGAAAGAGCGCGGACGACTGCTGCTGCGCTATTCGGGCACGGAGAATCTGGCGCGCGTGATGATCGAAGGCGAGCGTCAGGAAGAAATCGAGCGACAGGCAAAAACCCTCGCCGCCGTTATCAAAAAAGCGCTCGGAGGCTAAATCTGAGAGTAACACCACAGTATTTCTTACGCAGTCTCGCGCGTAAAATCTACGCAGTGCGTATGTTTTACCATGCGCTTTAAGAATTAATGGAGAGAGTTACGAAGAAGATTTCCGCGAAAAATCGGGCGGTAGGCGCATATTAAGAATTACCACTTGCACGGCATAAGCATTGCGGTGTATATTGCGGGGCAAGAAGAGACGGTTGGTGGATCCTCCGTCTCAGTGGTTGCTGGGGTGAGGACAGTAACCACGCATTAGAGAGGGTATGGCAGACTCCCACGTTGCCATGCCCTCTCGCTTTATTTTCACGCCATACCATTCTTCCTCCGGCATAAATCTTTGCACCTTAACTTTTCAACTTTCGGCAGTGTGCTACAATCCGTGCGTTATGCTGCCGACCATTTTTCTCCGAATAACTTTAATGAAAGCAGAGCTTCTTCGCTCCCGCCGGGCATGGATATAAGCGACTATCGACGCGAGTTTGCCGAGTTTAATTCCGCTTTTGAATTGGCGCACTACGATTATCGCGCAGGCTTCGAGCCGGAATTACACTCCCGGCAGATTTATGAGCGCTACAGTGATCTTTTCACGCGCGAAGCTGTCAATGATCTAACGCGCGCCGAAGAATCCGTTCCCGCGCATCTCGAAACAGAGCGTGCCAGCCTTCATGCGTTGACCGGAGCGGCGCGCATCGGTTATCTGGAAGCGCATGTGCGAGAGCTGACGGACGAGCGCGCGCGTTGTGAATCAAGCACACGCATCGCTTGGGAAGGCGACAGCCTGCCCGTCCACAACATTCCCGAAAAGATTGCTAACGAAGCGGATGCCGCACGCCGTCGTGAACTAACCGCGCGATGGATCGACGCGCTTGCTTCATGCAATGATCTGCGCGCCGCACGCCTCAATTCCTTTCACGATGAATCACGCACCCTCGGCACAGAATCCTACCGCGCACTTTTCGCAGACATTAAGCGCGTAGACTACGACCAACTATCTTTTGCCGCGCAAAAGTTTCTCGAACGAACGCAGAGCGCTTACACTGCGGCGCTCGTTGAATGGACGGCAAAGCAACTGCCCGCCACAAAGACGGATGAACTTCAGCACGCGGACTTTTTCTATTTTCAACGCATGAGCGACCTCGACGATTTTTTCCCCGCGCGCGAGTTGATGAAGACTTACGTTTCAGCGATGGAAGGTTTCGGAATTCGCGCGGAGACGCAAAGTAACATCCACATAGATACAGAAGCGCGTCCCTTCAAGAATCCGCGCGCCGCCTGTTTTCGCATCGCTCCGCCGGACGATGTGCGCCTGCTGCTCGCGCCCATCGGCGGCGCTTACGACTACACTGTTTTCTTTCACGAAGCCGGGCACGCGCAGCACTTCGGCTGGTCTTCACGCGAACTCATTCAGCATTACCCGGAATTTCTCTATGCGCCGGATTACGCGACGTGCGAGGCTCATGCCTTTCTGCTTAATAATCTTTTTCAGGACGCCGCGTGGCTCGCAGAACAGCGGCACTTGAGACCTGATCGCGCGCAAAATATCATGCGCCGACTTTCGCTTCTTGCGCTGCATAATGTGCGCCGCCATTGCGCCAAGCTAATTTACGAAAGGGCTTTGCATGATGCGGGCGCGAACGCTTTACGCTCGACGCAGATGAAGGAAACTTACGCGACGCTGCTAACGGAAGCGACGGGTTTCGCGCGCAGCCCGGAGCTTTATTTGTGGGATGTGGACGATGGTTTTTACGCGGCTGATTATTTGCGCGCGTGGGCATTTGAAGTGTGCTTGCGCGAACACTTGCGCGTGCGCTATGGCCGCCGCTGGTGGTCTTCGCGCAGGGCGGGCGACGAATTGATCGATCTCTGGAATACTGCCTCGCGCTACTCCGTCGAAGAACTCGCGCAGCACATAGGCTTCGGCGACATCAGCTTCGAGTTATTGGCAGACACTTTGATTGCGAATGTCAGCGCACGCTAAAAAAGAAGGCATAGAGCGCGTCCGCGTGCGTCTCGCAAGAAGCGCGGCGTTCGAGTATGAAATAGAAATCGGCGAAGGCTTGCTTGCCGCAGTCGGTTGCACCACACGCCGCGTTTTGACTCCACATGCGCGCCGTGCGTTCATCATCTCCAACAAAAAAGTTTACAATCTTTACGGAACAGTGGTGCGCGAAAGCCTGCGCGAAAGCGATTTCGAGACGCACGTTTTCTTGATCGGCGACGGCGAACGCTACAAATCCTTTCGCACGCTGGAACAATCGCTCAACGCTTTACAAACTGCCAAAATAGAGCGCAGTGATACGGTCGTCGCGCTCGGCGGCGGCGTAGTCGGTGATCTCGCAGGACTGGCGGCGGCGCTTTACTTACGCGGCATCGCTTTACTGCAAATCCCTACCACTCTCCTCGCGCAGATAGATTCCTCTGTCGGCGGCAAAGTGGCCGTTAATACTGCTCACGGAAAAAACTCCATCGGCGCGTTTCATCATCCGCGCGCGGTCATCGTTGATGCTCTGACGCTTAAAACTTTGCCCGCGCGCGAATTGACCGCCGGTTGGTGCGAAGCCGTCAAGCAGGGCGCAATCAAAAGCCGCAAACTCTTTGACGCAACAGTGCGCTTTCTGCTCGATGAACAAGCAGCGCGAAGAAGCGCAGAAGACCGCATGAAAGGTTTGCGCGAATTAATCGCCGCGCAGTGCCACTTCAAAGCCTCAATCGTTGCAAATGACGAACGTGAGGAATTCGAGCGCACGGATATACGTTCGCGCCGTATCTTAAATTTCGGCCACACCATCGCGCACGCGCTCGAAGCCGTCACACATTACAAAAGATTTCGTCACGGCGAAGCAGTCGGTTACGGTATGCTGGTGGCGGGCGAAATTTCCGTGCGCACGGGCTTGTGCGATGCGGTAGAATTAGAAGGCTTGCGCGCTGCCATTGCTTTGACGGGCAACTTGCCGCGCGCCGACGACCTCGATGATGAGTCGGTTCTTCGCGCCACAATCGGCGATAAAAAAAGCGTCGGCGGCGAAATCAAATGGGTGCTGCTCGAAAAGATCGGGCGCGCAAAGATTGTCAGCAGCAACGAAATTCCGCCGCGAATTCTACGCGCCTCGCTTCGCGCCGGATTAAGGCATACTTCTTAAAGGAAAAGAAATCAGGATGAAAGACATATCCGAAAATCAAAGAGGCACGGAAAAAAGGATTCGCATCAAAGCGGGAGAAAGAGGTAGCGCGCGCCTTAAGTTTCTCGTCACGCTATTGTTGCTCGCGCTCGTCGGCTACACCGCATCACAGTATGTGCCTGTCGCCTTCCACGCTTATCAATACAAAGACTTGATGCAGCAGACCGTCGATAAAGCGACTTTCGGGCAAACACAATCGAGCGACTGGGTGAAGGCGCAATTGAAGGCCAGCGCCGCCGATTACAGCGTGCCGGACGATGCGAGCATCACCGCCATCAGACGCGACGGGCGCATGGAAGCGAGAGTGCAATTCACGCGCCCGATCCCGCTTCCCGGCTACGTTTATCAATACACCTTCGACCACACGGCGCGCAGCACACAGCTTTACTCCACACAATAAGGCGATATTTTAAGTACAGCGTTCGATTGTCAGTATTTGATTGCGGATCGTTGAGAGCAATAGTTCTGTTGCATACTCTAAGCTAATGATTAGCTGGCAAGCACGTTGCTTTAACTTATGCGTCCGAACTCTCATCCGGCGGCGAAGCTGGGGAGACGATGAGCAGGCAGTCGCACGCAAGTCACGTCGTATCTTTGGTGCGTCTCGCTTGTTTCAATGGTTTCGGACTCGCGGACTACGCATCTTGCCAGTCGATGATGCGGGCGTGCGCGGCGAGTGGGTTATACCCGTCGAACCGGATCAAAGAGTCATCTTGTATCTGCACGGAGGCGGCTACGTTTCCTGCTCTGCCGCGACGCATCGCCCGATCACGGCGGCACTCGCACGCCTGACTCGCCGCCGCGTATTCGCCCTCGATTATCCACTCGCTCCCGAACACAGATTTCCGGCGGCGCTCGATAGTTCAGTCGCCGCCTATCGCTGGCTGCTCGAACAGAAAGGATTGCCCGCGAGCAACATTTCCCTTGCGGGCGATTCAGCGGGCGGCGGACTTGTGCTCGGCACACTTCTACGTGCGCGAGACGCAGAAGTGCCGCTTCCATCGTGCGCCGTCTGCTTTTCTCCTTGGACAGACCTTGCGGGAACGGGCGCATCCGTTTTGTCCAACGATGACCGTTGCCAGATGTTCCGCACGGAGAACATCGCCGAATTTGCCGCCGCGTATCTCGGCAATGCCTCTTCGCGCGATCCGTATGCCTCGCCGGTCTTCGCCGACCTTAGCGGATTGCCGCCGCTGCTTTTACAGGTAAGCTCGACTGAAATACTGCTGGATGATTCGCGCCGCGTGGATGCTAAAGTTCGGGGAGCCGGTGGAAGCAGCAAACTGGAAATATACGATGATCTGTTTCACTGCTGGCAAATGTTGGACGGCATCGTGCCCGAATCGCGCATCGCTCTACGCCAAGCGGCGACGTTCATTTGCGGTCACTCTTTACCAACGGATGAAGCGTCAGCTGTTGACGGGAGATACCTTTGATATAGAAACCTCAAGAGGACTCTCCGCGCAATAACGATTTTTTGCAATGGCTTGTTGGGCGGCTACGTGTTCGTTTGAAAAATCAAGGTAAGACAGAGGATTTTATGGTTGAGTACAACAAAGATTTAGTCGTCGCCAAAATCAAGCAATGTTTCCCGAATGAAGATCAAGCAAAGATTACAGCCATTCTTGATCTTTATGGAAGAGAATCTTACGAACCAGAGCGAGAGCGTGTGCAAATTGCCATATTGAAATTGTCGAAGGAAGATTTAAGTAAGCTGCGTGAAAATGTGGAGGTGGCGAAGAGTGATTACAGAGATGTATTAGCATATGCAGAGTATCCAGAGGAGATGAGCAAAGATATTTGGAAGATGGGTGATAAAGAAATGAAAGGAATTCGCGAAAAGGATCGTCAGCAGTATCTTGATTGGCTGAACAATTAAGTTATGGTTAGGGCGCAACCGAACAAGCCATTCGAGCCAACCACAAGTTAGCAGGTCTCTCATCGTCGGCTTGTCTGTACCGTAGTTGCGTGCGCAGCAACTCAATCCAGCGCTATTGTGCTCGCGCTGCCTAATCGCTTTGCCCGCGCATTCAAATGGTTTTTGCGGCTTGTAAAATCTTGATGGTAGTTGCAAAGAAGCGCGTTGTCGTTTTCACCTTGCAGGATTTTTCGATGAACGCTGCCGGATTGCCCGGTCTGCCGTTCGTGATACGCATTACGCTGAACACTTCGCCCGGCGTCGCCTGCAATATCTCGTAATCGTTTTTGGGCGGAGTGAACGGTAATTTGAGATCGTCGTGTAACGGCTGCGGAATAAAAGTGATGCAGAATCGGGTATCAGTTGCAGGCTCGATATGTTTGAAGGGATCGAGTTGCAAGGCATGTTCGACTTCCGCAATTGTCCGCAGAAAGACAGGCACTTCGTAGCCTAAAGCGGCGAAAAGATGTTGCTCGATTTCCTTTGTCAACGCGGCGCGGTTGGCTTTCGTCGTCTCGAAAAAAATGTTCCCGGTCTGAATGTAGCTGCGAACTTCAGTCACACCCAACTCTGAAAACAATTCGCGCAGTTGCTCCATGCTCACACGATGCCCGCCGACGTTTATGCCGCGCAAAAATGCAATAAATTTTATCGTCTTCATACGCTTCAGTAGGACAAATATACATACGCCGTTTCACACAGGAACGCTCATACTCGAACGAGCATCACTGCTTAACTTTTCTTTTGATATTTATGATTCGGGGCTGGCTTCGTGCGAAGCGGCAGTGAAGCCTGATGCTATACGGTAAGCGCTATTGCGCGCGCTGTGTTTGCGCTTGTGCCTTGTAGCTGGACAAGTCCGGCGGGCGTCGCCGCAGCGAGCCACGTCGAAGGGCACACGCCGCAGCGCGTGCATTCGCTTACGGAAGGGCACGGTGCGGTTGATTTGGCGATGTGCGCGCGTTCGTGTTCCTCTCGCAGAAATTCAAGCGAGATTCCCGGATCGATTATTTGCCACGCTAAAAATTCATCGTAAGGCCGATTGCGGCTTGTATAAAATGCTGGGTCAATTCTCGTTTCGCGCAAGGCCGCGCCTAAGTCGCCGCTTGTTCGCTCCGCCGCCTCGATTACGCGCGCGAGTCTTCTGTCACCCGAAGAAAAAAGCGCCTGCTCGTGTGCGATGCGCGCGCTCATCGCACGCACTTCGACGTTCGGGATGCGCGACATGGCTTTCGACACCCACTTCAAACGTCGCTTCAATTCCTTCTCGTCGCAAATCGCGTCCCACTGCAGAGGCGTGTTCGGCTTCGGCACAAAACCGTTTAAGGACGGAATGATTTTTCCTGCGCGCCCGAATCGCTTGCCCGCTTCGAGCATACGGTCTTTGATGCGCTCGACAAGCGCGACCATCTCCTGCAAATCTTCGTCTGTCTCTGTCGGCAATCCGACCATCATGTAAAGCTTGACGGTCAGCATTCCGCGATCAAAGACTGCGCCGCAGATGTCCACGATTTCGTCGTTCGTCAGATTCTTGTTGATGACTTTGCGCAGGCGATCCGAACCTGTTTCCGGCGCGACGGCAATTTGTTGATCGCGCGATTCGACGAGCGCATCCAGCAACTCGTCTGAAATTTGATCGAGACGAAGCGACGAAACGGAGATGCGGTATTCCATTGCACGCAAGCCCTGTAATATCTCGCTGATCTCCGGGTGATCGCAGACGGCAGTCGAGACGAGGCCGATCTTGTCTGTCTTGCCGCGCCACTCGGCAGCTTTCGCAAGCACGTCGCGCGCAGGCACAACGCGCGGCGGCCAGTAATTAAATCCAGCCCAGCAAAAGCGGCAACCCTGCGAACAGCCGCGCGAAATCTCCACTAGGAAACGCTCGCCCATTTCCGCTTCCGGCGCCCAGATAACAGACGACGGCGCGAACACCGATTCACGGCGAAGCTCTGCGGCAACATCCGTCTGCTTGCGACGAATCGCGCGCCGGAGACTTCCTTCCTTCGGATTCTCCGACGCTACGATGCGCCCGACGCGCTTCGGCACACCCTCTTCAGTCGGCGTGTAAGAATCAATTGTGCCGTCTGTTTTGTATGCTACGTGATAAAGCGAGGGCACATAAAAGCCGCGTTTCTCGCGCGCGAGTCCGAGCAGAATTTCCGGCTTCGTTTCGTGTTCAAAAATCGCGTCGATAATTTTAGGCGCGAGAACTTCGCCTTCGCCGACGGCAATCACGTCCGTGAAATCCGCAATCGGTTCGGGATTCAAAAACGACGCTGCGCCACCCATCACAATGAGCGGATCATGCGCGGTTCGGTCACGAGTCCACAAAGGAATCCCGCTCATGCGCAACATGCGCGCCATATTCAAGTAATCCGTCTCGAACGAAATAGAGAACGCGACGACATCGAAATCACGCACGCGCGTTTGCGATTCTAAAGTTAAAAGCGAGGTGCGCGATTTCTCGTACTCACGCATCTCCTGTTCTTCCGGCAAAAACACGCGCTCGCACGAAACGTCCGGTATGTTATTGAAGAGTTCGTACATCGCCTGAAAGCCTAGATTCGCCATCCCGATGCCGTAGGCGTTCGGATAGCACAAAGCGACACGAAGCTGCGCGCCGCGTTTGAGCGTCCAACCTTCTTCGGAGGCAAGCTTTCGTTTGTAACTTTCGACGATTTTTTTAGACATGAATGAAAAGAAGTATTCAGGAGTCAGGAGACAGAATAAAGAAGCAGTAAGGCGTTCAGCACGAATTGAGCATCGCCCGTGATCTTCATTCTGACTTCTGACTCCTGTCTCCTGACTTCTGTTCTTACCTTTGCGCTGTTTCCAAAAACGCTTTCAGCTTGCGCGAGCGCGATGGGTGACGCAGCTTTCTCAGCGCTTTGGCTTCGATCTGGCGGATGCGTTCGCGTGTGACGGCGAAGTGCTGGCCGACTTCTTCGAGCGTGTGTTCCGAGCCTGTGCTGCCCAATCCGAAACGCATCTTAATGACTTTTTCTTCGCGCGGCGTGAGCGTCGCCAAAACTTCGTCTGTGATTTCGCGCAGGTTTGAGGCGACCACGGCATCCGCCGGATTCAAGATAGATTTGTCTTCGATAAAATCACCTAAGTGCGAATCTTCTTCTTCGCCGATGGGCGTTTCCAAAGAAATAGGCTCCTGCGCGATCTTCAGCACCTTGCGAACTTTCGAGACGGGAATATCCATCTTCTTCGCAATCTCTTCGCTCGTCGGTTCGCGCCCTAATTCTTGAACAAGCGCACGCGAAGTGCGAATCAATTTGTTGATCGTTTCGATCATGTGGACGGGAATGCGAATCGTTCTGGCTTGGTCGGCGATGGCGCGCGTGATTGCCTGACGAATCCACCACGTCGCGTAGGTCGAGAATTTGTAGCCGCGCCGCCACTCGAATTTATCGACGGCCTTCATCAAACCGATGTTGCCTTCCTGAATCAAATCGAGAAATTGCAGCCCGCGATTCGTGTATTTCTTGGCGATGGAAACGACGAGGCGCAAGTTGGCTTCGACGAGTTCGCGCTTAGCTTGCCCCGTATGAATTTCGCCGGTTGTGATGGTCTGCAAGCTGCGTTTGATTTCGATGGGCGCAACATTGTGCTCCGCTTCAATTTGCAGCAGATGCTTTTTCGCGGCGGCGATGCGGCGCTTGTACTCGCGCTCGTCTTCCGGCTTAATGCGTCGCTTATTGAGCTTCTCCGTATAGGAATCTATTTCGCGTTCGGCGGCGCGCACTTGTTTTTGCACAGTACGAATCGCGCCGATCAGACGCTGGCGCGCTCGTTCGGTTAAGTTAAGGCGTTTAATCTCCTGCGCGATTTCAAGGCGCACGCGCGCGACTTTGCGGCGCAGTCGAAGAAGCTTTTTGCTTTTCTTGCCGCGCGTTAATTTCTGCTCGGCGCGCAGCTTTTCCCACTCCTTGAGACCCGCCTTAAAGTGCTTGCGTATGTTCTGTATGCCTTCGACAGTCCACGCGAGATATTCGTCCGCTTTGTCTTCCTGACCTGTTAGTTCCGCTTGATCCGAAAAGCCTACGATGTCGCGTATGTTGAGCGTGCCGCCTTCGAGTTGGTCGCCGATGTCCAGAAGCGCATTGACGGCGATGGGCGAGCGCGCGATGGCTTTTTGCGTTTTGATCTGCCCGCGTTCGATGCGTTTGGCAATGGAGACTTCGCCTTCGCGCGTGAGAAGAGGCACGACGCCCATCTCGCGCAGGTAAAGACGCACGGGATCATTTGTTTTTTCAAGCGCGCCCGCAGAGAGGTCTAACTCGACATCTTCATCAGAGTCTTCGTCGTCGATGTCCGTGGCGATGGCTGCCGCCTGTTCGATCAGCCGTTCGTCGGAATCCGCGACGGGAATGTTCGAGCCTTCGAGCTTTTGCAGCACGTCTTCTATGTCGTCGGGCGAAACAACGCTGTCCGGCAATTCGCGGTTCAAATCGTCGTATGTTAAATATTTTTTGTCGCCGCCGAGTTCAAGCAGCCTTTGCACAACATCATCCTGATCTTTTTCTTCGGTGCTCATCCGTTCTTAGTCCACCTTCCGCGCCGGATTAAATAAGGGAGAAAGTTTTGGCGCGCGCCCGTCTCCTGCGATTATCATAGCCACTAAAATTACTGAAACAGTTACTGAAAATTTAAGCTGCGCCGGATGACCATCCGGTGGCATTCATCTTTGGAAGCAAGGCATTTCTGCGCCGCGTCCGTTCCACATATTCGACGGCCAACTGTCCGCTGCGTTCCTGTTCGCCCGCGCGTTCCGCATTGGCGATCTCGATGCCGAGTTCGTTGATACGCCGGTCAAGCGCCATTAATTGCAACGCCGTCAAACAGCTTTCCGCGATTCTCAAAGTATCGTCCAATGCTTCGCCGTCGGCGCGCTGCGGCTCTGACATTAAGAGCAGCGGCAAAAGTTCTTCTGCCACGAGATCATCCGCTGTTTTTTCGGAAAGAGTTGCGAAGTCAATTTCCGCGCCCGACGATTCGAGTTCGACGAGCGCGCGAAAAATACTCGCCGTCGGCAGTTCATCATAATCGGCAATCACGATTTGCGGCAAAACGGCGCGGCGTAATTCCGCATCGGCGAAAAGCATTTCGAGCAATTGCCGCTCGGCCAGCGTCGGCTGCGCGCCCGCCGCACGCGCAAGCTTTTGCCGCACGCTCGCTTCATCCTTGTTCGGCGCGCCGATACCGCTGCCGCCCTTAACCGTTTGCCAGAGATCGTTGCGTAAACTACGCTCGTCAATCCTCAGCGCATCCATCGCCATATCGAAATACTCGCGCTTTTGAATCGGATTACGCACGGCGCGCAAAGACGGAATCACTTCTTCGACCGCCGCCGCTTTTTCCGCAGGGCGATGAAGAGTGCGATCCCGTACCGCTTGATCGAGCAAAAATTTTATGTGTGGAAAGGATTCTCCACGCCGCCTGTTGTATTCTTCCGCGCCATACTTTTTGATGAATTCATCCGGGTCGGCGTTGTCCGGCAGCACCAGCACCTTCACTTCAAAGTCTTCTGCCAAAAGCGCTTCCGTCGCGCGCCGCGCCGCATTTAGTCCAGCCTTATCTCCATCATAGTTAATTACTACCTTACGCGCAAACCGCCCCAAAAGTTTCGCCTGCTCCCCCGTCAAAGCCGTCCCTAGACTCGCCACCATATTTCCGATGCCGAATTGATACGGCACAATCAAATCCAGATAGCCCTCGACGAGAATCACGAACTTTCGCCGCCTGATTTCTTCGCGAGAAACATTCAAGCCGTACAAATGCCTTCCTTTAACGTAGGCGGCGGTCTCCGGCGAGTTCAGATATTTCGGCTCGCCGTCCTTCTGCAAAGTTCTGCCGCCGAAAGCGACGGCGCGTCCCTGCGCATCCATCACGGGAAAAATCAAACGCCCGCGAAAGCGATCATAAAAGCCGCCCGCATCTTTTTTTACCACGAGGCCGCTGCGCTCTAGCTGCCCTTGATCCGCGCCGCGTTTCTTCAAGTGAGATAAAAGTCCGTCCCAACTATCGGGCGCATAACCGAGACGAAAAACCTTACGCGTCTCGTCCGCAATCTCCCGCCGCTCAAGATACTCACGCGCTTCCTTCGCCTCTTTTCCATTCTCCGCCAACTCTGCTTCCCACCATTCGAGCGCCCACGAATTAAGCTCTACGACTTCGTCCGCTTCCTGCCTCCGCGCCTCATACTTTTTGTCTTCCACAAGGGCAGGCAAAGGCACGCCCGCTTTCTCCGCGACAGTCTTCACCGCTTCGGGAAACGACAAGCCCTCGATCTCCATCACGAAACTAAACACACTCCCGCCCTTCCCGCAGCCGAAACAATAATAAATATCCTTCGACGGGCTAACGGAAAACGACGCGGACTTTTCCTGATGAAACGGACAGCACGCCATCCAGTTCGTGCCTTTCTTCTTCAAAGACACGTAATCCGAAATGACGCGCACAATATCCGCCTGCCGCCTCAAGTCATCAATAAATGTTTGCGGGAAACGCATTGTTGTATTTAAGAGCGATTTACACTTTACAGAATTTCGAGGAACTAATTCTTTGAAAAAGTGCGGTTAACCAACTCAAGATGATTATGAAAGTCAATACATTGCCGCTGGCGGATTCTCTCTGGTAACTGTCCAATATCACATCGAAGAAGTATTGGAACTATCTTCTTTCGTAAAGCCCATGCTGCGCCCCACTCCGTAAGCACCCACTCACTTTTTAGACTATTTGGACTAACTAATAACCATAGCTCACGAGATGAACAAAGAGCTTCTCTTATCCTTTCAGCAAAATCCTCGCCGGGTTCTAACACTTTCTCAGCGATAAACGCTCTACCTCCAGTCCTCTCAATTGCCTGTAAAATCATATTGGCTTCGCGTCCATCAGTTGATGCATAACTAAGAAATACATCACAGCTGTGATCAGCCTCTAGCTTGCTCTGTCGATAGATGTCTTCTAATTGAATCTTTTGCCAAGTCTCTAATTCCAGTTTTTTTCGTTCAGATAACTTAAATTTCATTCGTACATACATCGGCCCTTTCTTAACGAGTTCCTTTTGCCAATCATATTTGGCGCTCTGCTCAGGTATATGTTCGTAGTGGTCTATAAATTTAGAGTTCTTATAATAAAAATGCTCGATTTCATATACTAAAGTGTCCCCTTGGTCTGACGCTCTTAAGAAAAATTCGTTTCGTTTTCCATCGCTCTCTTGAAAATAATAAAAGGTTCGCTCGGAGTGTTGAAATACAAGCAAAATAAGTCTTTGAAGGTCTTCTTCGCTTTGCAAATCATCTGTTTCTATAACGTGAAATCTACTTTCCGCAACGACTTTGTTGCGTAAATAGCTACGGGGACAGCAGTGCTGGTAATCTTTTGGTGTGAAACAGAAGAAAACCAAACGCACCTACCGTCTCCGTAACTGGAGTCAATATAACAAAGCTCTGGTCAGG
>JAABUM010001459.1_pt1 | contig 35440 bp, 62 predicted proteins | sample 5559161 | NCBI WGS metagenome assembly JAABUM01 (sample SAMN10711868, study PRJNA513369) | rock metagenome | isolation source: Antarctica rocks | place: Antarctica: Victoria Land, Siegfried Peak nord
AGCGCCGAAAAACAGCGTGTTTCGGCGCCGAAACAGCCAAAATGCCCCGTTTCAGCGCGCCGAAAATCAGCCTCAAACCACTAGTGAGCCAACACGCTGACATGATGATTAATGTAGGATGCTCTGTTGCCTCGTGCGCATAAAATCAGCGATGGAAACCCGCGCCGAGCCGCTGCCGCCGCCCCGCGCTGCCCCGGCGTATATGCGCTCGAAATCGCTGTGCTGCAGCTGCATCGTGGCAACATAGCACTTTCAGTGCCAGGATCATAGACATCAGTTAAAGGCATGATAACACAAGTCGGACCATCATGCCGAGGGCGACAGGACCTGCAGCGGCTCGCCAACGGAGATTTCCCCCATATCTGCCCGGCTGCATGGACACTGTGCATTGCTGGAGACTGAAATTGAAGACGGCATCAGCCACGAAAGGGCAGCATCTACCTGCAGCGGCTCGCAGACAAGTTCCCACAGCTCCGCCTGGCTGCGCGGCCGCGCCGCCTCGGCGCCGCGCAGTGTCTCCTGCGGAGAGATATACCCTAGAATGTCCGCCATGGCGGAGTCGGGGCCGCCCGCCAGCGGCCGCCCTTCGAAGTCCGTCGCCAGTGGGTCTCCACCGCCTGGAGACTCGTGGGCGGCGCGCGAGTCGGCGCGCGACGGCAGCCCCGCAGCCTGCAGGGATAGCTCGCGGGAATCAATTCTATGATGGGAGCAATAGGCATGAGATCGCTCTGAAGATCTGCAGCTGCTGCAGCAATTGGCACCGATTCGAGCGACTAGAGGACAGTGCAGCCCAACCCGAAGCAGCTTCATTCTGCTCCCTGAGCGGAACCCGCAGATCCATATGTGCTGTGCTGCTCCGACTGTCGTACGGTACAATACGTGATGTTCTGACCACCTTCTCTCACCCTCAGATGTGAGCTCTGTGGCGTCTGTGGGTGCCCGCGCCGCAGGCTGGCCAGCACTTCCCCAGAGCATCCGGCATCTCCGTGCATCACCACCTGCGGACAGGCACAGCGGTGTCCAGTCGCGCTTCAGATATCAATAAGCGCCGCATTTTTCTCATTCGGAAGCTTGTCAGTAACGAGCAGATTTATCCGAAATCCAGCATATGGACCTTATCAGCACATGCCCTGAATTACGCGTGCAACGCTATGTGCAGTGCAATGTGTCTTCTTTCATTCCAGCAACGGTCCGACGACGAACTTGTCATAAGTTGAAGAGGCAACCAGAGGAACCCACCTGCTGCGCACAATGGATGAGCTTCCCCGCGCTGTCCTGCAGCTCCCGCCCGCGCGATGGCACGCCAAACACGTGCCCTGCCGGCAGGTCCCTGCACAAATGTTGCAATTCTTCTGGCACCTAATCTGACGAGTCATATGATTCAAGCGGCAGCCGCGCATCCACTAGTGATAGCATGCAGCATGTGGCGGAAGCCCCAAGGCTCTATGCTTGCTGCAGATGACAGCAATGCACCTCCCGTCCTGTAACATGCACCCTGTGAATGTACTTCCGCCACCTCACCTGCTCGCGCAACTCAGCTGCTGCGGCCTGCCTAGTGGCGGGCTGCCGCCGCCGCCGCTGCGCCGCGCAGCAGGCAGGCCGACAGCAATCGCGCTGCTGCCACCATGTTCACTAGGGAGGCCGCAGCTGGGGCTGGCGCTGCTGGCACCAAAGCTGCTGCCGCGGCTGATGAAATCGCCGCCGGCGCTCTCTGACGCGCTCTCGCCGCCCTTGTTGATGAGGAAACTGTTGACGGTGTCAGGTATGCAGCCAAAAGATTTGCCGCTGACTGGCCCGTTGGCGCCGCCCGCGCCGCTGATCAAGTCCCGCACTGCGCAGCTGCCATGCGGCGTGGTGGCAGAACCGGCGCCAAATGCGTGGCTCGCTGGGTCTAGGCCGCCCCAGTCATAACGGCGGCAGAGCTGCTCGCCTGCGAATCAGGCAAAAATCCTGACTGCGTTGTTGAGCGTCGGGCGGAGTGTGAGCCAGCGCAAGAACCGGAGCAATTTCAGATATTTGATCGAATGGACTGCAATTGTACCTCTGTACATGCTACAAACAGAGCTGCGGCGCAGTTTACATGAAAAATTACCTGGCGCATAGGCGTGGTGACTGCGGATGTACAGACTGTGCGCCTGCTCAGGGTCGAGGCCGCCGCTGGGCGGGTCTTCTGCCGGCGGCGCCATGGCGTCGCGTGCACCCCGGCCGTCCGCCATCTGAGCGCCGTGCAGCCGCGCAGACGATGCTGAACCACCCTGTGGAAACCCTCTTGGGCCATCGCTGCTGGCCGGCGAGGCCTGCAGGGCTGGTGGCGCAGGCGAAGGGGCGCCGCCTCGCGGCAGCGGCCCGCGCCCCAGCGGCCGCCGCTGGTTGCTGCAGCATGATGGAACATGGCATTGTCAGCTGTGACGCTTTGCAAGGTGGGAAATGCACCGGCAGAACACGGTGGCCTTTCCTGTGCACCTTCGTTCAAACGCTGGCAGCGCTTGCAGGAGTGTCGGCATGGGGACAGTGATGTTCGCAGGATGCTGCAGAACATATGTTGTCCGCAACACCCCAATTTTGGAATTTCACAGCATAGCTGCTTCGTCACTTCCCACCTGCTGTAGACGCTTTCTGCCTGCTGCTGGCGCCAGGCCTCGATGTCGGACAGTGGCGCCCCTTGCAGCACATCTGCAGCCGTGAGCGCATCCTTCTGCGTGCGCCGCCCGAATCTGCCGTCCGGCAGCGGGTCGTTGGCGGCTCCAGGATACCTAAAGCATTTAACGAGAAGCCTGTCCTGATCGACTGCACTACTGCGATCCAATGGCTTCTGCCACATTTGGATGCGCCTGCGCAGCAGGTGCTTCTGCGTTGCGTTTCGTGTTGCCACAACAGTCTTACATACAGTGGTACGATTCTTCGAGATCTTCCAAGTGAGCAAATGGCTGCGCACACGCGTCAGTTGCGTCAGCACCTGACGCCAGGCTCGTGCTCGATGCGCGACTCTCGGAAGCAGTGTAGCTCTGGGGCCGTCACGGGTCGGTCCCAATCGCCACGCATGGCCTCTTTCATGGAATCAGGGTGCCTGTCGCTGGGCAGGCCGGCCGGTGGCCGCGAGCCTGGGCTTATGATCTGCATCAAGGCCGAACTTCTGCTAGGTGGGATGCTTCCAGTTGGGCTGAAAGAGAACGAGGCTGTATTGGATGAAGTTGCAGGCATGAATAGGCTGTAAGGTGTGCAAGAAAAGGTGTGGAGAAAGCTGGGTGTCGGCGTTTCGGCAGCAAGGCGCGCTCTGAGTAACCGGAAAATCAGGTTAGGGTTTAGGGTTTAGGGTTTAAGGTACCTTGGCGCGAAACACTTTCCCGGGAACAGATCTACAGCAGAAATGCTCTATGCCGCCAGTGTTCATTTTGCAGAATCGTTTGAACCTCAGTGAACGTTGCTTTGGACTGTATCATTGCTGGACGCTATTGCGACCATCTCATTTCGGTTTAAAATTCGATTCAAGCTGACTCAGCCTATCATATTCGATCGATTCCCCGCACAGCACACAATCGAACTTCGGCACTGCAACGTTGCAATCAAAGTCTGCAGATCTATGCAAGCATCGCATCCCACCCGCTGCTTCAGTGATGGATTCACTCAGCGGTGGCGGCAGCTTCCAAGCGGCGGCAAAGCACGCATCAGCGGTGCTGGTGGCCGCCTCGAATGGAGCTGCGGGAACGCCGCCGATGGGTGTGCACGCCCTGGTATGGGAGGGCGGCTGGAGCCGCGACGAAGCTGCGCGCACGGTCGCCTGCAGCGCCAAAGCGGGCTACGATCTTGTTGAAGGTGCGGCAATCCATAGGCTGCTGCTTCACATGGGAGTTCTTGCAGGCACTGCATTACATCTAGAATATTGACAGACGACATGCAATTATAAATTCGATCGACCCTGACCGCTGCGCGTGCTGCAAGCGTGCAATGCAAAATTCGATCTACCCTGACAGCTGCGCGTTCCCAAGCGTGCTAAATGCGTGCAGTGTCAGCGCAGGCGGGTCGTGATCTTGGATCGGCACCCAAACTCATCTTATCTGACGAAGATGCATCACATGTCCTAGCAGTCACACGGTCCATCAATCGCTGATGTCCACAAGGTGTAAAAGCTCTGCCCGTGACCACAGCGCCGCCGCTGGACCCAGTGGCGGTGGATGCGCGACCCGCTGCATCACGTTTTTCCCGAAAGTGATCGGAGATTTTTGATCGGAATTCGAGCTCTCATTTCCGAGCTTCTTTTGGTCGCTGCAGAGCCACTGCTGGACCCTGCGAAGGTGGACGCCGCAGTGACGCGCGAGCTGATGGAAGAGCACGGCATGGCCGCCTCGGGCTCCACAGTGAGCTTTTCCTTCTCGAAGGAGATGCCGTCGCTCTTTGATCCATGGAATCACATGCGAAGTTGCGGCATTGCCATAACCTGCATGATGGGACGTCGCAAAGCATGCAGCAAGACTGCGCCGCACATGTGCACAAAGGCACGGCCGTGAACTCTGACGCTGTTGTGCGTAATCCCTTTGCGGCCAACATGAATCCCTTTTCAGGATAAGGCACGCCTGCAGTCACCGTGACTCACCAACGCCTTGCATGCAGGGCCTGACGTTTGAGACGGACATCTCCAGCGACTCGGCAGAGGCGCGGCAGGCGGGCAAGCCCTGCTCACCAGTGCTCTGCAGGTGCGCCCAGTAAGCAGCTCCATAACCCCTAACAAAGTACGTTTCGCCAAACGGGTTTGTGAGATGGCCAAGGCGCTGCCCACCAACGCCCTGTAGCAGGCGGGCCGTTGTGAGAAAGCAGACCACAGAAACACAAAAACAAACCTGCGGCAGGCGGGCAAGGCGCTGCTCACCAGCTTCCTGCAGGTGAGCCTTTCGAAACTTCTTTGAGAACCCTGTCTTCCAGATGGGATGTGTGTCGGACCCGCTGCGCAAAGCCAGGGAATGCTGGGTCTTTCGTGTATTTTCGCCTGACGCACGATCGCACTCATGTCATGAACTGAGGTGGACGAGTCAATCCAGGGTGGTTATTCGGGCGAACCAAAAAAACCCCTTCATTTCACTTTGCATGCAGGAAGCCGCGGATTTGGCGCTCGCCACTTTTGTGGGCGTGACCTACTGCGCCATGGGCAAGTACTCACGCATGAATGTACGTGCAAGCCCTAAAACCTGGCGCCCCTGCCTGCAGAACGCCGAGGCGTTTGGAGCGCGCCACTTTGTGGGCGTGACCTACTGCGCCATGGGCAAGTACTCACAGTCCGCCAGCGCGGAGCAGTGGCAGCACTGCGTGGCCTCCTTGAAGGCAAACTCTTTTTCGGACTTCCTTTCAAGCTATCTTGCACGTCTTTCTACGGCAGTGCTTGCACAGGAAGGACGCGTGGTGTGTCTGCCGGCTCCACCCAGAGAACGACAGCGGCTTGAATATCGTCTGCATCCTCCGGACACAGGAGGTGGCAGCCGTCGCAGCGGACTTGGGCATCGCCTACGGGCTGGAGGTTGTCAACCGGTCCGACTTTTGTTCCTGTGACAAGATCGGATCTGCGACTTCATGGGCCCCCAGCTGTTTTGCCCTCTGCTTCCTGTCCGATCGATAAAGGCCCATGAGCAGCCTTTGCCTGAGAGAAGGGCTGCATCGTGGCAGGGTGTTCACGATTTGTATAGTGCAGCATCTGCATGCAGGATGGACGACGCAGGATGCGAGATACTCGACCAAAAATGCTTTCACTGCAGGTATGAGACCAATCTGCTCAACACCGCCGCACAGGTGAGCGCGTGTCCCCGGCATTCACCTTACAATGTAGCTGCAAGTTGCCAGTCATGTCATCCTGGTGCAGGCTGCGTGACTTTCACGATCGTAAAGCAGCAGTATGCATTGCGGCAATGTCGGGAGAACCATGACTGTCGCCGCCTGCAGCGACCGGCTAGGGTGAGGCACCGAGATCAAGAAAACCCCCCAACTTCCAGCTTGTTTGTTTCCGCGATTGACCTTGTTCTGCCTCTCTGGCGCGTGTGGCTTCTGTTGCATTTTGCTGGCTCGATGGAAAACTGTCTAGACACCTAACAGACGATGGCAACACGACAGGGCCCTGGCCGCTGGCCAGCGCTGCCTGGAAATCAATAATTTATTTTCTCAAAACAAACAGTTAATTCGCGTCGGCCGGTGGCCAGAACAGTGACTGACGCACTGCATGCCTTATCCTTGCTGCAGGTATGTACACGTCGGGGAGAGCCACAGGGGCTACCTCGGCACAGGTGCGCACACCGCACAGCTGCCAGACGTTCCCTTGGCATGACTTGGTGTGGCAGAACGCTCTATAACAGCACTGTTTTTACCTCAATGACGCCTAGAACTCTGCGCATTGCCTCGCTTGTACAAGTGACACTTCTGGTGATGTGTCGTTCCACGCACTGCGGCGCGCTGCCAGTCTCTCCAGCCGCTGGCCAGTTGTCAGGAAGCTTTCTTCTTGCACCGGATTACCGGCGAGGTCTTGACTTTTGTATGCTCTTGGTCCAGGCAGTGTCGACTTCAGTCTTTCTTCCAGGCGCTGGCAGCCGCTGACTACTCAGGGCCGGTTACGTTCGAGAGCTTCTCGTCGGTGGTCGTCAGTCCCACGATGTCCAACGCTCTGTGCATTTGGCTCGACCTGTGAGTACCACTCCTTTCTGCTCCCGTCCGCCTGGCTTTCCATCTCCGATTTCTTTGAACCCATGCCTTCTGCATCTACCACCGCGGGCTTCCATTGACACCTGTGCGCTCTGCTGCAGAGTTGCTACTAATTGCAAGCTGCTGAAGAACCTCTGCAGTCATTTGATCGCCCAAGTTTCTGCGCCGCCTCATTCACCCTGGATCGCGCGACGGTGTCACCCTGTCAGGTGATGTGTATGATTTTCACAGGTGGGAGGACAGTGAGGATCTGGTGACACATGCCCTAAGATACATGGCATCCCACTGGCATGCTGCCACGGTGAACCGCGTTGCCGGCGCCAGGCTCTGAGCGGCGGCCAACGATATTGCCCGCTGCTGGCGTCAAGACCTCACCGGCTGCGGACAAGGCTTCGAGACACGTCTGCCGCCGGCGTCAGGATGTGAGCGGCAGCACACAATGCATCAGAGACGTGCTCGCCGCTGGGCCATGCCGCTGTTGTGGATGCTGGTGCGACGCCGCAGTCACAGACGGTGTCTCGCTGCGGCATCGCGCTGGGTAGAGCAGCAGCATACTCAGCGGGCGCAAACCAGTGAGCGTGTGACACTCCTGAACTGGAGGACTCTCCATGGACCTCGCAGACGCCGCAGCAACAAACCTGTTGCCGAACATCTGGTCGGAGTGCATGCGTACTGTCGCTGACACTCTCTGTAGTTGTCAAATTGTCATGTGTTAGATGCAAGTGGTTTCCAGCTGCAGAATGCATTTACAGCATTCTGCCTTTCAACACAGCATCATTGCAGCCTGTCCAAAAAAATGCTGGCTGTACTCCCGCATTTCAGATCTGCAAACCTCAGCAATCAAAGCGAGCACTAGGGCAACATGGGCCAGTCTTTCACAAACCTGACTGACATGCGCCGCTTCAACACTACGAGAGCTGCTGAACTCGCATCCTCAAGTTATGTCGCCGACGAGCGCCATGCGAATGGCAGCTGCTGCACAACGGCACCGACGGCGGCCCTCTCGCCAAAATTTGAAAAGGTGGCCTTCTTGCCACATCCAGAAGGCATCTCCGCTTGCCGTTTCCGATGTCCCTCATGCAAGACAGCACCCAGGTCGGTCCACCCACGCAAGCTTCGCAACCCCCATTGGTGTTACACCCACCAACCCGCTGAACCCCTCGTCATCCATCCTCGAAATCGCCCCTGAAGCCGCGCCCCTTGCACACGGTGCACGGTATCCTGCCGTGGCCGCCGCACTTTGCACACCTGCACATTGGCATCGCATTTCACCCATCCACTCACATGTCGACACATCGGGCACGGCTGAGAAACGTTGCAGTGTACACACATCGTCAGACACAAAACGTCAGACACACAGATTCAAATTAATGACAGTCAAGGTGCAGGGTGCTGGCGGTGCAATGCAACAGGCTGCTCGTATGCTACGCGCCTCCGTGCCAAATCCTCCAGAGGGCTTGTGACGCAGCACGGAACACAACACTCTCAAGATGCTTGCCTGTTGGACACGCGACCCGTCGACTTCATGCGCACTTGCCCCTTGCCCAGAAGGCCCGAGCCCTGCGCACAACACATACAAGTTTTGCAGAGGATTTGATAGTGTCACTTGGCAGGCATAGCCAGCTCAGGTAGCATTTGCAAGGGCAGGAGGCCTGGCACGGCAGACAGCTGCGGCTGTGCACCGCTCAGCCAGCTGTCAGCGCGTCGGCCGGCGCAGCAATTGCTCGGTTGAGCTCTTGCGAAACAGCGGCGACATTGCTCAGCGATGGCATACAGGCAACGAGCATATTGGACGTAACAAAGACACAGCTGACTCTCTGACTGCAACCGCATGGGCAGACACAGCCGTGCTATCATGTACAAAACCTGTTCATAATGCCACACATGCCACACGCTCATTGTATGGTCAAGCTGTCTCGCTCGAACATACCTTGCAGGTGGGGCAGGCTATGGTGCCAGCGCCCTTGCACTTGATGCATGTAGTTGGGCCCCGCTCCAGCCGCGACGCCGCCTGCACAGAACCAAATATGCGCGGCAAGATCGACGCCAGTCCCAGCCGATGGAACACTCATACTGCCGCAGGGAGATGGGAGTCGCCAGTGAGGAATATTGCCAAGCTGAACAGGAATAGACTGCAAGGAGACGAGCCGATGGGGAGGCCTCAGGAGCTACAGACAGCGCACCCCTCTGAGCAGGCTGCTGACGACGTTCTGAAACATGCCGCCCCCAAAGTCCTCCCCTCCCTCCTGCGCAAACGCACAATGTCAGGTGTGGTGGAGGTGCTGACATGTAAGGCGCACGGCACAGAGCTACCAGACGTCAGATACCGCACAATTTGATGTGGACTACATCGCAAGTCCGCAAGAGCTTCAGCAAGAAGCTCTGCGATGTATCTCAAATGCATGTCATGCACAACATGCACTGCCGAACTGACTCGAGGTAGTTGGCTTCCCAAGCTTTGCATGCCGCCCAATGTAAGTTACGGTTCGATCGGAAATGCTGTGCAGAGGCATGTGCACCTGTTCACGCATACAAAGAAACACTGAAGGCACAGGCGTGTGACTCACCTGCGCCTCGTCTCCGCTGCCACTGTTATCCGCAGCTGCTTCTCGTTCTCGCTGTGCTGAGCTGGCCACTGTGCTGTCGTCTCTGCATGCACAGGCTTCGAGTCCTCCGAAGTGGTGCAGCATCGGTGGCCGAGAGGCTCTTCGCTGCCTGTGCTTTCCTGCAGGCCTGCTGCTGACTGGTGGTCGGCAGCTGCATGACGGCGTGCATTGCCAAACGATATATACTCGTAGGCTGCATCTTTGCTGCCGCAGACAGCGTCAGCAGACTTGTCGAAGCTGCAAACAGGTGCAAATGGAACACATCGCACGACCGAGTTCAGAGCCACAGGGGCGTTCGGATACCGCAGCGCGGCACGTGCACATCAAGCTGCAGCACGTACATGCTCACCCTTCTCAGAATGTCTTGCTGCGGCTGCAACTGCACATTTGGCAAAAATCTTGTTGGATCCAAGATTGTTCCAAGGGAGGTGATGGGCACGCTCCGAAACATGCGGCGCACAACCCTTCTGGGTTTGTCCGGCGACGGTCGGACAGTTGCATCCATTGAGCACTTGCGCTAGCGGGCAACTTATGATCGTCCACATCGCCGTCTGATTGTGTCAGTTCAGCGACGCTGCGTTTGAGCTATCAGGCACTCTGATTGCATCTGCTAGCGGTGCATGCACACTCGCACAGAGTGCCAGTACATCGCGCTACAGCTGCAGCGTTGCCTGGACCAGTCTGAAACTCGCTGAGACTCGCTGAGACTGCACTGCGATTGGCGAGTGAGATTTTGACCTTGTGAGATTTTGAGCGCCGCTCGCAACGCCGCTCACGGCGGCCCGCCCTGCCGCTTCTCCGCAGCAGCGCAGTATCGTCATATTGGACGTCTCCCAGCAGGCCATTTGCCGCTGTAGACGCTTCAAGATGGCCGAGTCGCGCGGCGCGGAGGGCTCCGCCAGCCACCACAGCATCGTCATCATTGGCGGCGGCCTGGCAGGCCTGTGCGTGCCTTGGCTCTTGTGATGACATACAGACTCGAAGGCCCCATTGGATGTCGCAATCGGCGTGTTGCTGAGCTGTTCCGGCAATGCGCACTGACGCGCCTTGGAGCAACATCTGCAGCGCCGCCGTCCGCACTACAATTCGCTCTGCACCCACATGCTAGCCTGTCGCAGCATTGCGAGGCGAAGCCAGTAAAGGCTTGTGCTCCTTCATTCCGTCGCTCAGGAACGAAATCTGGCTGCAGGTATGCGGCACGGCTGCTGCTGCCGCACTTCCCGGACCTGCTACTGGTGGAGGCGTCTCCCTCCGCCGGCGGCCGTATCAAGCAGGTGGGCAGGGTTGAATTGCATGTAACATTAGTATACACTCAGCGCATGCATCGTGTCTTTCATGCGGCTGTCCCTGGCTGCATCTGCGAACGCGCTGCCGATTGGAAGGTCAGTTTGATGCCCCTGGAGACGATCAGGCCGGGAGGCGCAAAGGGAAAGGGGCTGTGCAGGCATGCGGTTGCCCGCTTTGGGGGTGCAGCATGTACTATCGATGCATCCTGCATGTGACAGCAAGGGAGGGGCGCACGGGCAGATGGTCAATCCATTATGTTGCACCCTGAGAACCCCAACCGAACCCCATGCACACCGCACAGGTGGAGGGTATTGCGAAGTGGCCAGTGGAGGCGGGTCCAGAGTTCGTGCACGGCGGCAATGACCTGCTCAAGGTGCTTGTGCATTGTATTTTACTTTAGTCCGGTGCCAAATGCACCAGACTAGAGCGAGACCGCTAAACATCAGGGAAACAGCGTGTCCGCACTCGCGTGCAAAGGGTCGGTGAGACTGAGTCAAGTCTTGCGGGTGCGTTTGCCAAATCGTCGAGTTGTAGGCCGACCTGCTTCCTGGATTTCATCAACCACAACTCAACTTTGTGCCGCAGCGCACGGACCGGCTGGCAGACATGATGGCATTGTGCATGAGGTCGCCTGGCCAGACAGCGGTGGTGGTGGTAGTAACGGTTTCGTTCCTCAACACAGGGCCTGCTGGCAGAGATGGGGTGCACGCTGCGCGAGCTCGCATGGCCAGACCACTGGTGGTGGCGAGGGGAGCGCCGTCTGACCGGCCCCGACACACAGGCGAGTTAACCCACAAGAGTGCAGAAATTGGTACAATGCACAGCGCAAGACTGGCACGCTCACAACAGGCAAGAGCTGCATGCGAACAGTCTGTGACGCTGGCATTGAGGCTCTCACCAGATCGCCGCAGAGATGGCGGCGGGTCCTCAGCTCGCTGGCTCCTACGCTGGCAGGGTTGTCGCATCATGGGGCTGTCTCATCGGCGCTGGAGGCGCCAGAAACGCGCACATCCTGTGCAATGCTCGTGAATCATTGCTAGCTGAAATACTGTAACTGTGGCAGGATGCTGAGCTGGAGTGGCTAGAGGTAAAATTCGGTGGCATTGGCGACTCGGCGCCGCCAGCAACTCATGCGGTTGTCACGCAACAGGATCCAACAGAACTTCTGTGACATCTGACAGGACGCTGAGCTGGAGTGGCTGGAGAAAATTTTCGGCGGCATCGGCGAGACGGCGCCGCCCACGCCAGATATCTCGGCAGACGCCTGGCTCCGGCTGCAGGTGCCCGTGGTGCCCTCTGAATTAATATTAAAGTTGATATTCAAACATAATACAAACACAACATGGACCTTCTGCACACTTGAGTTTCGCGAATGTGCTAGGACGGCTCGAGCAGCCGCGCAATTGCTTATGGATCGCGCCGGCTGTCGCCCCCAGCAGCGCGTCCGCCGCTGCCGGAGGCAGCACAAAGCATTGGCAACGAGTCTTGGGGAGAGTCCCTTCTCCTCAACCAGCAACACAGCAATCTGTGCAGCCAGCCGAAATCGGATGAGGGCTCCAAGTTGAGCCTCAATGCGTCGCCATGCAGGGTGCCAGTGGGAGGGCGCTGGCGGCGGCAGAGGCGTGCTGGGCCAACGACTTTGGGTGCGACCTGCAAGAACTGGGGCTCCGCGAGCTGATTGCCGAGAACAAGGCGTGGGACGCCGGTGAGGCTTTTGCCCCGAAACAGCCAAGCATGGAACGCTGGTGAGGCATGCTCTTTGAGAATGCCCTCTTGACTCTGCTTGTGCGTTTACGGTCTCGAATACCACATTGGATAGGCACCAACATCGCGAATGTTGTGTCCTCTGTGGAAGCTCTGTGTGTGGCACATTCACCGGGTTCAATCTTCACATTCACTCCATGTTCCTCTGAGCGTTGGTGACAAACAATGCGCCAGAGGTGCGCCTTGACGCCTCACTCATCTGTTGAGCAAGTCTCATGAGATGAAGAGGCTGTCGAGATCCCGTTGGTGCATCAGGCAAGGAACACGAGCCTGCTGTGCATGCAGAGCGTTGTGATGCCAGCTGGCTGGTGCAGGCGGGATTTCTTCATGTAAACCTTGAATTTTCGTGCAGAAGAGCTATCTGATACTGGATCATTTGCTGCAGCAGCGTGTGGCTCACCTAGCGTGTATTGGTCCTGAAAGTTCACTCTGTACCCTGCACGATCCCGTGTGTGAGAGCTGCCTGCTGGTTTGTCAGTTGATACGGGATCCGGTGGCGCATCTGACGACTGTATTTCTGGCAGCTTTGTAGATGCAAAATTGTAGATGAAAAACTGTCTTGTGTAATAAAAACCCTGAATTTTGTATGGTTTCTGTGCAGGCGAGAGCTGCCTGCTGCTGGATTGGTCGCTGCGGGATCTGGCGGCGCATCTTGCAGCACCGCTGGTGGGGTGGCTGTGAAGCAAATCAATGAACCATGTATCTGGTACCGTGCAGGCGAGAGCTACCTGCTGCTGGACCGTTCCTTACGCAGCCTGGTGGCGCATCTGGCGGCGCCGCTGGCAGAGCGGCTGCGCTGCAGCTGGCCCGTCAGCCTGGTTTCGTGGCAGTCACGCGAGGGGCGCGGTGGCAGTGGCGGCGTCACGCTGCACGGCCCTGCCGGCCAGACTCTGCAGTGCGACAGGTGCGCCCCAAAGCGTGCCTCGCGGTCACATACCACATTCACGGGCTCCTGTGCTTCGACGGCAGCTGCCTGCTTTGCAGCTGCCTGCTTTGCAGCTGCCTGCTTTGCAGCTGCCTGCTATACCTCTGATTGTGCGGCATCAGACAACACCTTGCCAATGCACGTCAAGGGTCCTCATTCCGGAGGAATGGCATCTTGAAATTTTCGAAAATATACAACAAAATTTGATTGTGCACGGGCTTTGCAGCGTGTCCTTGAGTCCACTGGATGTAGGGTGAATCAGTGCCGTTCAGCACTGGCAAGAACGCGTGGTGCGCTCAGCTACCTTTCTGCTTGTGCTGCAGGGTGCTGGTGACGGCGCCGCTGACGGTGCTGCAGGCGGGCGACATCCGCTTCCAGCCGCCGCTGCCGCCGCGGAAGCAGGTGCTACCCTGCTGTGGGGCATCTGCTACTCTGTTGATGGAGACATGCGACAATGGCAATTCTGCACTATCCATGTACTCTGCTTGTGCAGTCGACAGCGCTTGCCACTGAGCAACGGCGATCGATAATGTGGCGCTGCCTGAGCACTATGTGAAAGGCATGGTCCTCTGGCAAGGTCGAGCGTGGAGGAGCAGTACACCGACTCGGCCTGTCGCACGCGGCCATCCAGCGGCTGCGCATGCTTGTCTTGAACCCTATCAAAACCCCAACGACCGGTTGCAGGCGGCCATCGGGCGGCTGCGGATGGGGACGGCGGTCAAAATCATCATGGGCTTCTCGCATCCAGGTCTGCAGCCTGCCCCCGCAGAGCGCATTTCAAGGCTTTTGAACCTGCGATGCGCTGCTGTCTGCAGTAGAGGACATGGGAAATGCGGCTGCTGATGTTACACATACGTGCTGATACACCCAAAATAGTCACGTTGTTTTGAGGTGTCTCCACTTGCAACCACGTCACCCACGTCTCTGAAAAGCTGCCTTGCGGTTTGATGCAGTGTGGCCCTTGGATTTCTGGGACGCCGTCTGTCCCGGCGCGTACCTGCCAGAGCTCTGGGTGACGTCCTACCCGGCGCCGAAGCACCCTGCCGGGAAAGGGGTGCGCCATGCCGGTGACGGCGGCGGCGGTGATGGCAACCCAGCAGATGCGGGCATGGCAGCAGGACAGCTGGGCGCCGCGGTCGTCACGGCGGTAGACCTTGCGGCAGCTTCAAGCACCGGAGGCGGCTGCGGCAGCGGCGGCAACGGCGCAAGCTGCAGCGGCAGCAACGGCGCAAGCGGCGGCGCTGCGCAGGCCGGGGACGGCGGCATCAGCGGCGGCGTCAGCGGCGCACTCAGCCCCGGCGGCTTTGCTACCGCGGCGGCGAGCAGCGGCCGAGAACGCAGCGTGGCCGGCGCAGCGGCGCCGCCGTCGCCGGCTCCTGCGCCACATGCCGTGACGGGCTTTGCGTGCGGCCCCTTGGCCGCGGCGATCTCGGCGCTGTCGCCGGCGGAGGCTGTGCGGCGCGCGCTGAAGCAATTGGACGACATGTTTGGTGCGCCTCCCTGAAATTCGTGTCTGGATCTTCGAAGAATCGCAATACAATCATTCTCGCGTCCTTTTTGCTGCCGCCGGCGGATGCCGTGCGGCGCGCGCTGAAGCAGCTGGACGACATGTTCTGTGCACCATCCTCAAAACCCAACAAGCTTTCGTAAGCCCTCAGGACATCCCCACTGTGAAGCTGCATCGTCTGGGAGACTGGGAGACTTCGGTAAGTAGCCAGAACTTGTCTGTAATATCTTGTGCTTCGTTGTAGATTGATTGCAACACTTTCAGAAAGTGCGATTCATACGATAACAGGCACCCCAGAGCAGCCGCAGCCCGCGAGCGCCGCGTTCACGCATGCGGCCGTCATCGACTGGAGCCAGCAGCCGTACATCCGTGGGGCCTACTCCTACCCCACGCTAGGTGCGCTACATGTCCACTGTGTTTCCACAATATAGGGACATCTTCTTACATCACGGGAAAGCCTGCTTCAAGGTCGACTCCAAGCGCATGGCAAACAGCACGACTGACCGCGACGCTGTTTCATTCTCGTTCTCGAGGCCAGACAATAAACACCAAAGAAGGGGCATCCCTGCCAACGCGCATGTTTGGTGCCGGGTGCGCGAGGCGCGGGGCAGGCCGGTGCGCCAGACACTTTTTTTGTACAAAATGAGGGTTTTTTAACGGGTTTTTTTAGGGTTTTTCAGTAATGTCATGGTAGCATTGATCTCAACCTTGCAGGCGCGGGGCCGGGGGACTGCGAGGCGCTGGGCGGGCCGGTGCGCCAGACAGTCTCAATCTGCCTAATGCTCTGGGCATCCAGTGTGTACATCCTGTTGTCCATGTATTTCCCCCCGCATGTTGCAGGCGCTGAGCCGGGCGATCGCGAGGCGCTGGGCGCGCCGGTGGGCAGACACGCTTCCTTTCCTTTATTTTCTGAGCATTCAGAGGGGATCATACCACGATTCGTAACATCTGTCTCGACGCATTGCAGGCGCTGAACCGGGGGATCGCGAGGCGCTGGGCGCGCCGGTGGGACAGACGCTCTTCTTTGCGGGGGAGGCCACCCACCCCGCCGTAAACCCCTGCATGCAGGCGCGCTACCAGGCGCCTGATTTTTACAAATGTATGAAACCATTCGCCATGCTTTAAATTTCTTGTGTCACTTGTCTTTGCGAGCGAGGCCACGCACCCCGCTGTCGACCCCTGCATGCAGGTGCGCTCCCAGTTCGTGACTGAACAACCCTTCTACAACCCTTCGCTTCTCAACTTGATGTCCCCAATTTTTCCATTCGGCGCAATGTCTTGCGGATGTTGCAGTCTGTTAAACTTTGCAGTTTGTGTAACTTCTGCTATTCCCGATGGCGCAGGCTGCTCTGGAGACGGGGCGGACGGCCGCGGCGCAGATCGTTGCGGCCGCCGCTGCGCCGCGCAGCGCGCTCTGAGCGGCAAGCTCTTTCAGCGGCGGAGTGTCGCCCCGTTCCGCGAGGCGGATCCGCGGCGCAGATCGTCGCGGCTGTCGCCGCGCAGTTCAGCCCTCGTTGATCAGCGGAGTTCTGCCGCTTCTGCCGGGGACCAACGTCAGCTTCCATCGCCGCAGCCAACGCTGTGCACAGCCAACCCATTTTCTTTGCGGCTGAGGAAAAGTCAAACGCCAGATACCTGGTGACGCCCGCCACCCTCGAGCCCGGTGTGGCAAACATCGCGTGGGGTGGCTCTAGACAGGGCTGTGCGCAGCATGGCAGGGCTGGGTAGATTGCGTCAGCCGTTGCATGCCGAGATTCGATTGTGACACTGGAATTCGGAGTGGACTTGATATCAGGTGTTCCGTGATGTTACAACAGCGAATGCTATTTGTTCATAGAGCTCGAAGCTCCACAGTTGTGGCAGGAAGACAAATCCGTGCACAATACCGAAAACCAAAAAGAAGCAGAGACTACCATATTCACCAACAAAGCACATGCAGGCATACAGTCAATGATATATACAAAGAAACTTCCCTTCGTAGCAACTTGCTTTGACGCGGTGTGAAACCCCACAGCTCCATGTGTATTCCTACTCTCTGATGTAGCGTTCCAGAGAGTTCCTTGGCCAGGCCCAGAACCGATGGCGGCATGAAGCGCCTCTCGAAAAATATTTCCGGGGCAGCTGCCAGCCCGCCGGCGGCACGGCCGTTTGCCCGGAAACTGAAAATGCTGGCAAAGCGCAACGAATGGCAATACGACACCGCAAGAGTCCCCCAACTAATGTCTAACCTTGCTCGTGATTTTGCTGCTGCGGATGTCTCAGGTGGAGCACAGCACTGCCCCCCCTAGAGTGCCGGGTCGCCCGCCGCAGGCTGGCGAAACCCATTCACCCTGAATTGCCATACCGATTTGTACGGGGTCTTGGATATTTCAGCGAGCACAGCCGGCAGTGCCCCGCTGCAGCTCTGTCCCATGGTGTCGCGTGTGGCATCATGCGACGCCGCAGAGAATACCATTCGAGCTTGGTTTGAAGCTCCAGAATCTAGAATTCTGACGCCCGGCATGGGTTCCCCACCGAGTGCCGGACCCGTCTTGCCCAAAAGCGCGTCAGCGCATCAGTCCCCTCGTGGCCGGCGCGCCGGCACAGCACCTCCCTCGGGGAAGGTGCGTCAGCGTAGCAGCTCCTCGTACAGCGCCGCATTCTGCGCCATGACCGCCTCCTGTGCAAGAACACAAATTAGGTTTGATTTGTCTCTAATTAGAGGGTATTGAGTGTGATGCAGCTCCTCGTACAGCGCCGCATTCTGCGCCATGACCGCCTCCTGTGCCAAGCACCAATAAACAGTGTGAATAGCTCAGATATAGCTGGATAGTAGCCAGTTCCTCGTGCAGCGCCGCATTCTGCGCAATGACCGCCCCTCCGGTGTAGTTCCAGTGCAACCTGTGGTGGGGGTGTGGTGAGGTGTGGGCTACATGGGCGAGGGCACGAGGACAGGTAGCTGGCTCGATGCGCTTGCCGGTTCCCGCAACACCCTCGACACTGTCAGTCATCATGTGCAGGTGTGTCCACACGGAAACTAACAGAGATAGCCGCTGAGCGACATGATAGTCTGCTGCGCGATCGCAGGGTGCGGCACCGGAACGAGGCGGCAGCACCGTACAGTGTGGCTCGCAAAACACTTTGCAACTGACACTCTGTGTGACCGTGTCAAACCAAAAAGAAAGAGCAGAAAAAGCACCTCGGGGTCGGAGAGGTCGAACACGGGGTGCTGTGCCGCCGCGGCGCGCCGGCTGAAGCTCAGGCTGCTGGTGTCGACGCCGGCGGCGCCGATTCCATTTCCATACAGGGCCGGCAGGTCGGCCCCGCTGCGGGCGCGGCTGCCGCCGATGCCGCCGACCGGCTGCCGCTTGGCGGCGACGCGGCGGACGAGGCCGCCCCAAAAGGCCTCCGAATCGCTGTCCGAGTCGTCTGTTGCATTAAGAGAAAGACATTCAGAGAGCATGTGTTAGAGCAGAAAAACATGTGTTGGTCGAAAATCGAATGTCCGCCGCCCAAAAGGCCTCCGAGTCGCTGTCCGAGTCGTCTGTTCACAATATGGAAGTCCACAACTCTTAGAGCCCAGTGGCTGAGTAAGATTGACGCAATTGAGGGACGGCTGCACGCATTCAGTGCCAGCTTTTGTGATTTTTTGACAACATTCTTGCACAGAAAAATTTCCAAGCACCTGCCGTCATGCTGCCGCCAGCTGAGGCGGAGCATGCAAGTGATGGGTGAGCCCTGAAGGCATGGCGGTCTTGGCACCCACCTGTGTCGTGCTGCCGCCAGCTCAGCTGGCGCACAGCCCTGGCCTTCGCCTCCAGCGCTGACCACTCCGAATCGGAATCGTCGCCGCCGCCGGGCGGTGGCGGCGCCTGCAGCCAGCTGCTCTCCGTGCTGACCTGCACGCGCCATGGCGGTGCAACATCAGGGGCAGCTGTGTGGAGCAAAGTCGACTCGGCAGATGTCCGTGGAGCTGACTAGCCAAGGGCGATCAGACTCCTGGACTGCCTGACAGGCGGAGGCGATGAAAACAGAATGAGTGTCAGAAACCCAAGTGAAGTTTCCCAGCAAAGCAAGATCGAGATGCCTCACTGTGGCCATGCGGCCAGTGCTGGGCCAGGCGCCCTGCAGCGGGTGGGGCATCAAGGACGCCGGAAGGGACTGAAATCTCCATTGACACAATAATGTTTCTACTTTGGACTCTCACCGTGGCGATGCAGCCGGTGCTGGGGCAGGCGCCCTGCAGCGGGTGGCGCACAAAGGATGCGGGAGTGCCATCCAGCGGATGTGTCGTGCAGTGGCGGCGGCCGTCAGGCGTCGCGGCGCCGCCGTCGGCATTCAACCGCTGCCGGCCGCTGGCGCTGCTGTCGCGCCGCCGGCCGTGCGACTGCCGCCGCCGCCGCCGCGACCGGTCCTTGGTGTTGTCGCCAGAGAGGCAGCCAGAGCCCAACGGTGGTGGGGTTTGTAGATTGAGAGTTTGCGGCCGACCGGCGTCGCCTGTCGGCGGCGTCCGCGGCGGCAGGCCTGCGGCAGTCGACATAATGTCGCGGGGGGAGCGACCGGCGCCGTGCGCTGCCTGGGTCGCAGGCTGTGCGTACGCTGAGCCGCTCGCCAGTGGTGCCCTGGCCAGTGCCGGCCCGTCGCTGCATCCCGAGGCACCCGTTGGCGTCACAGGCGCCACGGCGGCGGAGCCGTGCCCCTCAGCCGCGGTGGCTGCTACTGCACCAGCGTCGGTCGACGGCTCGCCGGCAGCGGCCGTCACGGCGGGTGGGGAGATGCTGCCACCCGCCGGTCGCGGGTCGTCCGAGATCGACATGACATCCAGGCGGCTGGCGGCATCGGTGACGGCCGTGCGCGGCGTGCCAGGCGCGCTGCCCGCTTGCGTGCTGCCGCCGAGTGCGCTGCCGGCCCAGGACACGCCCGTCGGGTTGCTTGGGTTTAGGCCGCGAGGGTTTGATCCGCCAGCGCCGGCGCCGGGGCCGCCCTGCAGGTGCACTGTCGCCGCCATGCTGGAGGCGCCAGCGCTGCTGCCGAACACGCTGCCGGGTTGTGCGGACACGCGAGCGGCGTCGCGCCTCTCGGGGCAGGGCCGCGGCGCCGGCACAGCGCGCAGCTGGCCACCGGTGCTGTGTCCGGTGGCAGAGAGTGTTGCCGCCGGCGCTGCGACGGACGCGGCTCGGCCAGCCGGCAGCGCTGCCTGCCGCAGCGCGGCGCTGCTCAAGCGCGGGCGAGACGCGCCGGAGTTCTGCTGCCGCTGCCGCAGCGGCGCTGCCAGCGCCTCTGCCGGCTGCTGCTGCTGCCTGCCTGCGCCGTGCCGCAGCCGATGCTGCTGCGGCGGGGGCGCGCCTGGCTCGCCGTGTGAAACCGCCCCAGCATGCCGCATGTGGCTGGCTGAGCCCCTCACGGGCTTTGCCGCTGCAGCGCCGCTCCAGGCCGCTGCCGGCTGCCGCTCTGAAGCCGCGGCGGGCTGCGGCCGGTGCTGTGCGAGGGACGGCAGGTGGACGTTGCGCCGCCGGTCCTTTCTCCCCCGGGCTGCTGCTGCAGGAGACCAGCATGACTTTGTCTCAGCACCTCTTTGTCTCAGCACTGCTTGCTTTGCAAGCGCGGTGCAGAGCATTTAGCTAGCAACATGTGGGGCCACTAACAGCGGCGACTGCGGAGGCTGCATTGACTGACGGAGGTGCTGCGTGGCAGCAGATAGTGAGGCTCACCCGGCTCGTGACCAGTGCGTATTGAGAGGTGCTTGACTGGCAGAGTCGCTGCCTGAAACACGGCCACGACCTGCAGCATGAGGAGGACAGCGTCAGGCATCAGCGCACATGTGCAGGCAGTCACATGCGCATGTCGATGCAGGAGCTTTCGATACTACTCCAACAAGCAAAAGCCACAGCGGAAGCTACAGAGGGGTTGATGACAGGACTCTCGCCTCGGGGAAGTCGGCCCAGCCTGCCGGCAGCGGCACTGGCTGCAGCCGCGCCTCTTCGCCGCCCGCCAACTTACTGCCCGAGGTCGAGCCGCCACGCTGCCGCTGCTGCGCCACATAGTCTGGCGCCGCCTGCGCAGCGCTGTGCGGCCGCTCGCCGCCCGCGTGGCAGCCCGTTCTTGACCGCACACGGCGTGCCACACCGTCGGAACCCGCCGACGCTGCCGGCGCCCGCTTGTCCCGCGGCTGCGCCGCATGGCTAGTCTCTCTGTCGGATGACAGGGAGCTGCGTCTGAGCCGCTGCCATGCGTGCCGCCCAGCTGGCTCCTGCACGGAGTGTAAAGCGAGGAGATGAGCGAGGAGATGAGCGCCGGCTCTCGAGAGTGCGGCTCCCTCCAGCGGATAAGCCACAATGACTCTAGAGGAAGAATGAGATCTCATACTTTTCTGGAGTGCCTGAGCCCTGTGCCGCGGTCAAGGAGCCGCTGCGAAAAACGGGGCACGCCAAAATAGACAGTTGCAACTTCAGTGCCAATCATTCAAGTGAAAGGACTCCTATCGCGGTGCACACCACGTGTGGTGGACCCCTGCTGATGGACACATCCGGTATGCGTGAAAATGGAACCCCCGGCTCGGCGAGGCCGCAGCGTCAAACAGCCGTCTCACTGGCGGCAACAGCTACCAGACCGACACTTGCTTTCTTCCAAGGCGCCGCACAACCAGCGAAGGTGCGGTGCCACGTCACGAGTCCTCACGAGACCATGCAGCAGGCAAAAGGACGCTGGCCCCTACCCCGGCGATGGACCATCACCGGCACACAGTCACAGCTGTGGCTCAGCAGTACCGAGGTAAGCTTCACAGCGAGAGTGACATTCCAGTACCAAAGAGAATGCTCGTGCAAGCTCAACTTCCTGTTGGACGCGAGCCCCCAACAGGTGTGGACCCCAACGCGGTGCGGGGTTCTCACTACCTTATCGCCGCCGGCCGACGCCTCCGTGGATGCGCCCGTCCCCATGATCGACCGCGCCGCGAACGCCGAGCCGGCAAAATATGTCTCCTCGACTGCCCAACCGTCAGGGGGTGATGGGACAGCGCGCGGCTCCGTCTCAAACTGCTGCTGGCCGCGTCGCTGCTTTTGACAGCTGTTTTATCGTCGAGCTAAGCGAGGGAGCACTGTCTCATCGATGAGTGGGAAAACCTTTCACGCGGCTCGAAGGGGCCACCCCCGGCGCCCTTTCCCGCAAGAAAACCCTTGAAGGACAGCGGGCAGTAGCACTGTGGTGTTCGTGGACACTGCGGTGCTGCTGCGAATGATGCCAAGACGCCTGCAAGCCGAATCTAGTACAAGTTGCAACTCGTGCCAGCTCAGATTTTGGCTGCCGCGGAAAACCTGCGCTTTTCCGCTCCAAGGGACCGCTCCAAGGGGGACCGCTCTCTGATTCCTCCTTGACCACTTATAGCGTCCCTGACAACTCTCCCCCGTTGTGAATCTGGCTACTTGCCCTGCATGCGACTTTCGCACGCATGTGTACTTTGCCGCAGTAAAAGAGCATTCCGTGACTTTCAGCTCGAAAGCAAGAGACCCTCGCAGTCTGCACTGCAGCCTTTGGAAGCTCTGCTGAATAATTTGCACCCGAGGATTCGGCAGGCATCCGTCACATTCCCGGAGGTATCCAGTGCCAAGCGCACACGCTGGGCCAATCGACGCTGATGTAAAGTGGACATGTGATCCTTGAGGCTGTGGCTTCGACATTCGATGGCGATCGGCGAGGCGCAGCCCGGCGTTGGCCAGGTACCAGCGGCGGCCGTGCATGTGGAAGACAGCGCATGCCATCCATAATGAAATCCCCTTGCATCCTCATACTTCTCGCGTCGTCAAGATCAAAGAGCTGGCAGCACCTGCTGCAGGTCGTGGTGCCGGGCGATGCCGTGTTGCAGCTGCCGGAAAAGGGCCAGGCGAGTTGCTTCTAGGTCTTGCGCCACAATGCATCACAGAGCACATGACCCACTGGCTCAGTGCTGTGCTGCACACCTGATGACAGGCCATCCACAGCATGCTGCTCACTGTCAACTTGGCTGCCTGCTCCTGTTGCTGCCGCGAGCTTGGGACTCACGCACCAACGTCGTCTGGAAGAGATTTACCACCTCTGCTTTCGCCACAGGACGTCGACTCCACCGTTGCCCTGCAGGTGCGGATAGGCCCGGGGCTGCAGCAGTCCGGCGGCCACATCGTGGCGAGCCGCGCGGGCGTTCTGCGGGCGGCGCCGGGTGGCAAGCTATGGCTGGACGGGCGGCAGAAACGGTGCGGCTGCTGGCAGGCACATATTGCCATATGCTTGTCGATGGCCGGAAGTCATGACGAGGCGCGACAGCAGGCGCAGCAGGTAGTGGGGCCTGGCAGCTGTAGGGGGCGGATGGCATGGCAGGCGCCTCTCCGAAGACCATATGATGTGCTGCAGCTACACGCCGGCGGCGGGCGAGCCGGTCGCGGGCACGATCCTGGAGAAGCACGGCGACACCTTCAGCGTGGACGTCAACGCAGCTTCCATGACTGCATCTGCTCATGTTGCGCAGCTACACGCCAGCGGCGGGCGAGGCGGTGGTGGGCACGATCCCCGAAAAGCATGGCGAGACCATCAGCGTGGTCGACAATGGACCTCTCATGTCGCACCTGACTTGCGCTTTGCCTTTTGCGCAGCTACACGCCGGCAGCGGGCGAGGCGGTGGTGGGCACGATCCTGGAAAAGCACGGCGACACCTTCAGCGTCGACATCAACGGACCCTGCGCCGCGACGCTGCCTGTCCTGGCCTTCGAATCCGCCACGGTGGGACTTCATTCAGGGCCCCACTTGAATATCGAAATCCTGAACCACGTCAGCATGGACATCAATGGTACCTGCGCCGCGACGCTGCCCACGCTGGCCTTGACATTTGCCATGGTGGGACTCTGACCATGTTGTCTCCGATGGGAGACACTGAGAGTCCCAGACCCACAACCCTGGATGGTGCATTTCTCACCGTTGAGGAGCGCACGGCAGATCGCAGAGACTTACAAGAGCACCACAGTCAAGAGACTCACACGTGCTTGCCTTCATACCCGCCCAGTGGCGCGTGCCAGGTGTTGCGCATGCCAAAGCATGTTCTACAGAGCTGTGCTAGAGGTCTGAGGGCAATCTATGCTCGCGCCTGCTGCGCCGCAACCAGCAGGGCGGCAGGGTTGTTGGCGGCGGGGCAACCACGTGTCCTGCTGACCATCAGTTTGCACTGAGAAGCTTGACACCCCTGCAAGCAGCGGCGGAATCGGCCCAACCTCAACGTTGGCGACCTGGTGTATGCGCGCATGGCAGTCCGCTGTCAACGGTTTCTTCTATCTCAGTTCAGAAACCGGTTTCCTTCGAGTGCTCATCGACTCATTTGGCTTTTGCCTGCAGCGGCGGAATCGGCCCAACCTCAACATTGGCGACCTGGTGTATGCGCGAGTGGCGGTGGCAAGCCGGGACATGGAGCCGGAGCTCGCCTGCACTGACGCCGCCGGCAAGGTATACAGTTGCGTGATGGGAAACTTCACATCGTGCCGCTCGTCGTCAAGTCAAATACTGGCAGTGTCAAGACGCAGTGGCCAATAGTGGCAGTGGCCAGCCGCGACAGGGAGCCCGAGCTCGCATGCACGGACGCCGCCCCGGCAAGGTGTGCAAACGTCTGCAGAACCAGACCTTTTATCACATCACATAGCATATAGGACATCATGGGACATCATGTGGGATGTGGGGTTTTTTCAAAATCGCCGCTGGCAAGGTATGGAATGATCACATCCACACAGGATCCAGTCATTTGCCGGGCGGCAAGCAGCAGCCGACTGGTGCACAAGCCTGCGCGCGGCTTCACAGCCCCGCTGCTGACGAGTTGCTGCACTCCAATGCTGTAGGCGTCGGGCACCCGGCCGCTGGCGGGCGGCTGTGTGATTTCGGTATCAACGCCACATGCCTTTGATGGGGAGACATGGCCGGCTGACGGAAACCAGAAAGTTCAAACCTTGTCCAGGCGTCGGGCTTTGGGCCGCTGGCGGGCGGCTATGTGTTTTCGGTACCGACGTCGCAGGCGCGCGCGCTGCTCGGCTCGCCGCGACCCGCCGTGCTGTCGGCCCTAGGTGCGTGAGCGGGTGATTTAAACTCTCAAGGGTGTCCTGCACTCTGCCCGGCCGCTGCCAGGCACCCGGCCAATGCTTCCTGTCTGTTCCATGCTGTCCGCATTAGGTTTTCCTGTCTTGTTCTCACAGCACGGTAACGAAGGTCTGGCTCTAGTACTGGCGCAGGCGCTGTGCTTAGAACCGAGCTGGCGGTAGGGCTCCACAATTGCGCGTGTGTTGCGTCGCCGCATATGACGTAATCAACTTCTCGTCGATTTCCCACTCCAGATCAGCTTGTGTCTTGGCGCTTGCGCGGTCCTCAAGTTCGGACTGGCGGCGGGGCTCAATGGCCGCGTCTGGGTCGCATCGCGAAATATGGCATGGTCAACCCCCTGTCAAACGTTGGTCCAATACGTGTATGCTTGCTGCACAGGTGCGGCACTGAAGTCTGAGCTGGCAGTGGGACTCAGCGGCCGCGCGTGGGTTGCGTCGCCAATGTGCTATTGTCGATTGTTGCTTCAAATCCTCGTCGAACACCATTCCAGTTCCAGCCTGTTTCTTGGCGCAGGCGCCGCGCTGAAATTTGAGTTGGCGGTTGGGCTCAACGGCCGCGTGTGGGTCGCTTCGCCGGACGTGCAGACTGCCATCGTGGTCGTCAATGCCGTCCAGCAGAGCGAGGCGCTGTCAGAGGCACAAGTGAAGATCTTCGTCAAGGCGCGCGGTTGCAATTTAGTTGGTTTCGTGAATAGCGGCTTATGGCATCAGCTGGCAGCAGAAGTGCCCTCTACTTTGAGCCAGATGGTGTTACATGGTGTGCGGTGGTGGGCAGGGAGTGAACGTGTGCTTGCGTCCTCTGACTGCCCCGTTGTCATCGCCACAGAGGCCTGCCAACAATCGAGTATCCTTTGCCGCAGGGGCTGCTGGATCGGGTGCCAAAGGCAGAGCCAGCGCAGGAGTGAAGGCGTTGGTGCTGAAGGCGCCGCGCATGTGAAAATAGTTCAGCGGGAGTGGAAAATGTACCCGCGGGCAGCGGTGACGCAATATGAAAAATGCGAATCGGGCAGCCGGGGAGCTTTGGGGCGGCGGTCCACTCCTTCCCGCCGCTGGAACGCCCGCCAAGGGGAGGGTGATGCAATCGGCGTTGGTTGCGTGTATGCCAGGGGAGGCGTGCTTTTGCCTTGCGCGGCGGCAGCTCCCGTGACGAGGCAGCCTGCAGGAGCCGGTCAGCTTTGAGGCCCGCACCCACTGCTTGCTTGCATACCATAGGCACGTGAAGTACTGCAGATCTTGTCCAGCGCAGCACGAAGTTGTCGGACAAATCGCAAAGCACTGTTGCAAGTTGTCAGTTTGTGAGCAGCGCTCATCGCATTTGTCTCGTGAGCATCGATCGTGTGATGGTCGGCCCTCGCTTCCACCACCTTCTGTGCAGCCCCCGGAGGGTCAGCAACGCTGTGGTCTCTCACCTAGTTTAACGGGCTTAGGAGACAGATGGGGACCATGGCTGATACAAAATTGGGAATGAGCCTAGATGATATCATTCAGACGAACACCAAGACGAACAGGAAGGCGGTGAGGCGTGGGGGAAGGCCGCCCAAGCGGGGAGCTGCAGAGGCGGTGAATGCAGACAGCGCAGCACCGAAGGCGCGGGGCGGGGTACGCAAGGCGGGAGCAAGTCGGAATCCTAGAATTGCACCAGAAGAGCCGCAGCAAAGCGGCAGGACGCTACGGCCGAGGAGGAAGCGACGAGGGTGCGATCTGTTGCATCCCCCAGTTCAGTTGACAACTGTGCTTCGGAGCAGAGTGCGTACGTTCATGCGCAGCGTGCATCAATCAGCATGGTCAGCCGGTGGCCAAACCTCCAGGGTGCCTTTCAAGGCGCACATCCGCCGTGGTGACGCCGCTCCTCGTCTGCCGACGCTGCAGGGGAGAAACCGGCGAGGACGACGACTTGATTGAAGACGGCCTGAAGAGCGGCGAGTTCATCAAGGTGGGACGCAAACCCTATCCCCGCTGGACGCACGCAACAACCTTTGCGATTGCGGCGGCGGTTGCGGCAGACCGGCAGAGGCCCGTGTCGAGCGCGGACAGCGACGCTCGCGCATCATCAGCCGGATTCTGGAACTGTCTCCAGCCATCGCTGTACTGGGGAAGTGCATGGGGATCAAACAGTTCCAGACCAGCCGAAGGGTGGCAGACATCGACATAAAGCCCGGGCGGGAGTGCCCAGAGCTCCTTCCACGTCACGCACAGTTGTCCCCCTAAACGACGGTGCTGGAAGTAGGTTCAGTCGACAGTATATGATCCAGGTGGGCGGCACCAGCCAGACAAAGGCGGTGGCGGGCAAAATCGCGCACGAGGCGCGATTGGGTCAGCCGCCGGCGCTGCTGGCAAAGGGGCCCGCATCGCTGAACCAGGCCATCAAGGTAGATCAACCAGGAATCAGGGAAGCATTCCGGGTCTTGGGATGGCGGCACCGTTGCGGCACTGCTGCAGTGAGACCGCGTGCCTGATGTGTCAGCCTTGCTCGCACACTACAAACTGAAGCATCTTGGACTCGGTCATAATGGCTCCGATATGTTGTGCACTGCAGGCGGTCGCGGTGGCGCGGCAATACCTGCTGGAGGAAAAGTCGGACCTTACCTGCCAGCCTGCCTTCCGGGACGAGTGAGCCTTTGGCCTTCCACATTTTGTGGGTCACATCCCTCCTGGGAATCCTCCGCACAGCCCGCAGGTCCACGGCACTCCTTGAGTTGCAGACACAACATGAGCAATGATGCCAACTTGTAGCATGACAGCCTGCCGGCAATAGTGCAGCTGTGTTTCAGACTCGTTGCCAGCGGGTTTTACCTGACTGCATGCAGCAAGCAGCATCAGGCTTCTGCCAGACTATCCTTCAGAATACCCAAGTTCAAAATCCACGTGTCTGCGCGCAGCAAGTAGCTGGCGAGACTGGCGCTGTACCTGGCGAAGCGGTCAATTTTTTGACACAAGATAATCATGTTGTCAATGCACATTTCAACATTTTCGTGTGTGCGCGCAGCAAGCAGCTGGCCAGCCTGGCGCTATACCTGGCGAAGCGGCGGCCTGTCGCCTTTCCCACGCGGAATGTGCGCCCCCAGACGCTGCCCTCCCCCCGGATCACGTCCTTGCAATGTCGTGCATGCCACGTCGCTCTGACCGCTGCTCTATGAAGACCTCACACAGCAGACCCGATCCTGACTTTCGGCACATGTCTTGCATCATCGGCAGGTCCCTGGCTTCAAACTGTGGCTCCTTCCATCCTGGAGCAGGTGCAGGAGCTGACAGTGGGCAAGGAAAGCAACCCGCACCTCATTGCCGGCGCCATCGCCGCGCGGGTGCGTTGATGATCGAGACAGCCCAGTCTAGGTTTCACAACCTTGGCTGTGGGCCGCCAATTCTGCCCTTGGCACTGCGTTCTCCGACCCTCGGTTCAGCACTTTTATCTGCTGCTCCCCGCTCCCGCGCCTCTTTGCGCGGGTGCTGACCCGCATTGGTGACCAGGCGGCGCCACACTCCATTCTGTGATGTACAAATTAGGGGACTATCAGCGCATACCAGCATCGACGATCAGACGGTATATGAAACCAACCAGCTGGTCGTTACAATGCTCTGTGCTCTTGCTCTGTGCTCAACTCAAGACGTTGAGCTTTGCAGGTGCGCGAGGACAAGCCGGTCGCGCTGACCAGCATCGGCGACCAGGCAGCCACCATCGCAATGCGCGCCATCTGCAGCGGCCGTCTGTACCTTGAGGTGCAAATTTTGGAAGGCGCAGCCAATCTGGCAGCTACCCCCGCTCACGAGGGAGGTTCGATGCCTATCAGAGGATCGACGCATATCTTGCGAAACATTCTTGCGGGTACCGCCCAGGCCATACAGATGGCTGCTGGGCGGATGCACTGCTGGCTGCACAGCAGGAGCGACTGCAAGGCGGCATGCAGTGTCGCTCGCCCGGTGGATGTGCTGGGCAGTCAAGGAAGTGTTCGCTGTGTGTTCTGCAGGACGACAAGTGCGATGTCCGCACCCGATGGGCGAGCATCGAGTGCGGCTGTGGAATCGGATCGTCACAGCCCGTTCCGTACACACACCCTCACATATTCGATTGATCTAACATGTTGCCTGTGTCTTCATATGCGCAGGACGACAAGTGCGACATCAAGGCGCTCATCGAGTTCGAGACCGTGGAAAAGGAGGAGGGCCGCAACGGCAAGCCCTCAACGCTCAACGCGCTTCGCTTCAATATTCTGGTGGAGGACGTCTGAAACCGCTCATAGTTGAAGTTCTCGCGGCAATGAAAGCAAGGCCCTCGGTGGTCAATGCGCTGCGCGTCCTGATGGAGGACGCACAGGGTTCTGCGTGGTGTGCGAATTTTGGGCGGCGCCCGCGTTGGCGGCCATGGCGGCGCATCGATGCGTTGCTGGACCAAGGGAATGAGCTGCATTCGGAACGGAAAAGAAGGTGGAGAATATGGGATCATGCTAGAACAATGCGCATTTGCGTCTGCAACACAGCCTCAGCAGCAACACAAACTGTAGCAGCCATGCATGTTCTGTTGAGCGCCGTGCAACAGTTGCGGCACAGGTTTTGTGGTTTCGAGCTGTCAAGCAAGTGGTCTCTGAAGTCAGGCATGCGGACCTCTGCTTTCTGTTGACAACTCTTGCACCTACAGACGCATTGACACACTGAGCAAGACACCCATAACGCAAACATCAAGCAAATACGGTGCGTGACTTGGCCCTAGCATGCTGCTGCAAGGTTGTGCTGCATTGATCCGCCTCAAAGTCCTAAATTTGCGGGCAGCCACACCCTGTTTCACAGCTGCTTACCGGTTTGCACCTCACACTGAAGCTAATCACCTTGCAACACCCATGACGGCTGCGTCAGCAGTGAACCTTCAGATAAGTCGGCCCGAAGATGCTGTTCCTACATACGCCTACGCTGCCGGCGCCGGCGCTGCTGCACACACTGCGGCTGCGGCTGCCGCAATTGACGCTGCGCAATCAAGTTTCTGGAGTAGGTACTCCAACCCGGGCCTAAAGGCAGCCAGTGCAAGCGGCAGTCCCTGCGGCTGCCATGCCGCACGGCCTCTGCCTACGACGACCATTGCCATGTCGCCGCTGCGCCTGCCGCTGCTGCCACTCTCCAGGAACTGCCGCCGCCGCCACCCACAAGGCGGCCTCACTCCTGCACACTGGGCAGGTCGGTGACTTGGGAGCCGCCGTCGTGGCTGGCGCAGCTGCAGGCGGCGGCTCCCGCGCTCCCGCCGTTGCCGCCACCGCCACTGCTGCCATGGTGCCAGCCTCTTCCCACAGCGCGACCTCACTCTCGCTCGCTGGGCAGGTCGGTGAAGTGGGAGCCGCCGTGGTGGCTGGCGGAGCACTCGGGTGCCCTGCAGCTGCGCTCGTGCCGCTGTAATCGCTGCAGCTGCCGCCGCTGCCGCCACTCCCTGGGGGCCACCGCCGCCGCTGTCCATGATGGCCTCACTCCCGCACGCTGGGCAGGTCGGTGAAGTGGGAGCCGCCGTGGTGGCTGGCGGAGGACAGGTGGCGGCTCTCGTACTGGTCCAGGTGATCCGTGCTGCCGACGTGCAGCATGCGCAGGAAGCCGTCAAAGTCGATCTCGTCCGCATCTGCACAGGAGGTTCACAGACTGGACGCGAACACAAGAAACCCTCTATGAGCAGCACTCGTGCAACGAAACTCAGCTACGTCGTCCATGCAAGCAAACGCCTGGTGTCCTGCTCATCAGACACTTTGTGTCCGAGCTGCTGCTGCGGGTCACACATGTCGGGCTGAGCAGGCCAGTGCATGACAAGACCTCACGAGGCCGACCGTTGCGCGGCCGACCATTTAAGAGTCATCAGCCACGCATGGGCCACGCCTCGAGTATGCGGCGCGCAGTGGTTCAACCGCACAATCGAGGGCTATTCATGCTCTCGATCAGTGCGCTGCGGAACGACTTTGAGCATGAAGTTCGAGAGTCATGGTCCGCTTAGTAGCGTGCACCGCGATGCATAGGACTCACAGTGTCTTAAAACAGCCTCAAATCTATCTTGTAAAAGCTTTTCTGTGCGCATTCCACCAATAGCTCCGGCTTCCGTCAGAATGTTTTCCATTGCATAGTAGGGAGCCTTTTAGTTCTGTTACGAGAAGTGTATCGTAATGGTTCTGCGCCAGGATGCACCTATGGCGCCGCTTTTAGGAGGGCAGCTTCCACCGCATCGCCCACCTCGCCACTTGGGCAAGCAAAACGGATTCAAAATATGTTTAGAGACAACAAGGATGCGTACCCACGGCGCCTGCCTCCAGGAGAGCATCTTCCACTGCGTAGTCAACCTCAGCGCAGGGCAGCCGCGTGCGCAGCATGTCGATGAGGTGGGAGGACCGCACAGTGCCGCGGCTGCCACCGCCGGGTGCCCCGCCGCCGGAAGCGCCGCCGGCGCGCTCGATCTCGTCGAACGCGCGCTTGGCCGCCTGCAGCCACTGCTCCCTGCGCCCACGGAAATTCCCGCGAGATTAAGAATGAGCTGGTGCGAGCGGCAGTGGCAGAGAGGGGCGGGTGCCTCACATGCATAGGTAAACCAGCAGCCCTAAACACTAACCCCTAAACCAGCAGTGGCATCGGCTGCGCCAGGGGCAATGCACATACTTGGCTGAAAGTCAGTCCGACATTCACAATCGCCCAAATGTGTCGCCAAGTTGACACATCATGCAAGGTCATCGTGAACGACCATTGACGATCAGCTCGAGGCGTCGGTTGACGGAAGGGTCAAATATGTAAGGGTCAGGAAATGAACAGGGTCAACAATGAATGAATACTGCATGCGAAGGCACCTGAATCGATCTGGTGGGTTGTCTGGCTGGCCACAACAGTCAGGTCACTTGGGTGAAAAAATCGGTACTCGCAAAGGAGATCACACCTGAAGTCGACCTGGTAGGCGGACCAGTCGATCTGGCTGGCCAGGAAACCGGACTTCTTCACAAAGCCGTCGCTGTGCATCTGCTCCAGCAGGCGCGCCACCTCGGTGGGTTCCAGGGCATAACCCAGGCGGGCTAAGCCCTCCGCCAGCTGCTCCACAGCGACGCCCTCCTATTCGAATCACAAACGAATGCTCATCTTCTTTCGGCTGTATTGTTCCAGCAGGTGGCGCCACCTCTGCAAGCTTCAGCGTCAACCAGCTGGGCCAAACCCTCCGCCAGCTGCTCCACCGCCACGCCCTCATGTTCGTGACAAAGCCTCACACTCTTGTGAGTTGCATTCGAAAAGATTCCATCTGCTCCAGCAGGCGCGTTGCTTCCATCGTTCTGGGACTCGCCGAAGCGCGTGCCGCCCCTTTGCCGGTGGCTTCAGTGGCTTCAACGCAATGCCCTCCAAATTCATTGAGGCGACTGATTCATCACATCTGATGTGGTCCATCGCAAAGCCAATGAGCTGACGATGCATCTGCTAGAGAACGGCGGCCTCGGTGGGTTTCATTGCACAGCCGAGGCGCGCCAACCCTCCTGCGAGCTAATCCAGCAGCGCTGCCCTCCTGTTTGTCTCAAGCAGCATGGCGTTCGAAAAGACTCGGCATTCGGCAGTGCACGCGGCTGTAGAGCGCTGTGAGGGCACAATATCAGCAGGCAGCACCGCTGCCGATGCGGCAGCACTGCCATGCTGAGGCGTCCAGTCGACGCCCTCTGCATAATTAAGAAGTGCCAAGTGTTCAAGAAATCTTCGCACCTCCACACACGAGAATTGGAGCCGGCGGATGACATTGCGTGTTGCCTGCAGTAGGGTGTCATCATGTTACACGACATCTGGGTTTATCACTAGGTGTTCGAGCAATCTTCGTACCTCCTCGCGCGAGAAGTGCAGGCGGTGCATCACATCCCGGATCTCCTGCGGGAAGGTGCTGCCGGAGAATGCAGCGTCCAGCTCGCGCAAGTGGAAGCTGCCGTCCACGCTGCTGGCATTGCTCTGCAGGGATGAGAAAGTTTGACATCACTTATGCCCTCAATCCCGGTTGCAGAGGTCATGAATGTAGAGCCGCGGGTCGACATGTAGATTAGAGTCTTGAGGCGGCGAGGCGACGATTTCGGATGGCATTGTTATCAGCGAACCAGGCCTCAGCCAGACGAACAACCTGCCATCCCCCGCAGAGCAATGACCAATGGGCAAGGGTGATGTTGCCAATTGTCAGCATCTGCACAGCTCAGTAGAGTGGGCCAGCCGCGGCGCCGAGCTGTGGTGTAGAGCCACACTTTGCTCAGGACACAGTCGGCGCTGGCACTAGCCACCTGAGCTGCTCCAGCCTGCTGGATATTGCACACCCCCCAGCTAGATGCAGCAGTCGTTGCAGCATGGCCGCACTGGAATGTTTCCTCGTCATGGGGGCTCTGGCAACAGGACATTGCACACTAGGCAATGGATATATTTCGCAGGAGACAGTATATAGATTTTGCGGGGACCTCACCCTCGTCTGGATGCAGCCACTCTGCCGGCTGATGCTGTCCCTGACACCTCGTCATGCAGAGCACCTTGCCCTGCGACTAGCCTGTGGCCTCTGGATTTTCAAAAGGCTAGGCACTCACGCGGTGGGATGCGTCCTCCTCCCGAGAGTGATTTGACGCCTCCTCGTCGAAGCGCACGTGCCGTTCTCCCCCGTCGCCGCTGGCACGCCGCGCAGCGCACCCTGGGCGCTCGTGGCTGCGGCGGCCGCCGGTGAGAATGCCCAGCGGCGAGCCGGCGGCACGGGCGCTGCCGCTGCCGCTCCCGGAGCGATCGTCGGCTGCGGCAGCAAGCGCCGCTCCTGTTTCCGGCTGCGGCGCAGACTGCGGCTGCTCCGCCGGTTGCTGGCCCTCTGCAGAGGCAACGAAGCAAGCATGAAATTGGAGCCAGAAGTTGCCAGCGCCGAGGTCAGAGGGGAAACAGACTAGAAAGGGATGTGAAGCAATTCCCATCAAGGCAATCTGGCTGCAGTTGTGAGATCCCGTGCAGGTGATGAACGCGGACAGCAGGTGTGCCTGAGGACACGATTGATGCTTTGACAGAAGGAAAAGCTCATCGCTGCCCGGAAAAATCAGAAAAGAGCGCACCGTCGATGTCCATCAGGTCTGGCCCGGAGGCTCGCCGCTTGCCAAAGATTGCGTCGTCACCGCCGCCTATGGGACCCAGGTCGGCCGAGCTGCGCCGCTGCCCCTCCAGGAAAGCCTGTGATGTGAACAAGATCCCGGATCTGCCTTGACGAGTGCTATAAGCACAGACCAGGAGCACTGTTGACAGAAAATAATGAAGGCATTTGAGGAGACACCGTGTCGAAGCATGAGCAACACAAACAAAGTGTGTCTCGCATGCCTCGCTGTGCTGACGTCTCGAATGCATTCTTCGCACGCCTTGCCATGGCCGAGCCTGCTACTGCCAGCATTGCCGCCAGCCCTCTGCGTTGGGCGCAGCTATGCAAGATGCAGCTGGACAGCTCAGGGACTGGATAGTGCATTTCAGGCTTTAGGGTTTAGCACCTTGTACAGGCCGGCATTGCCGCGGCGACCGCGCCCCTCGATCTCCGGCTCCACAGACCCTGACACCTGCGGTGACTGACATTGCATTTGATTTAGTCCCTTTGTCTTAGTTGACATCGCATTTGATTGTGTTCCTTTGTCTTGAGCTTTTGTCTTTTGGTATCTTGGTTGGCACAATGTCGTATGGCTCAGCACGGCGTACTCATTGAGGCATGTGACAGGGCTAATGCGTATGAGCGTAGAGCTTAGCATGACAAGTACATGAGCATACGGCAGGGCTGGTGAGCATGAGGCCTGGCAGGGCATGGCAGGGCATATCAGTGCTCAGGCCAGCAAGCAGGCATGACATGAAGCAGGAAGGTCAGCAGCAGGAAGGCCAACCTGAGGCATTGGCGCCGCCAGCACCCTGGCCGCCGCGGCGGCCAGGTCTGTGCCCGAGGCGGAAACTGAGCGCCGCGGCTGTAGGTGCCCAGGCTCGAGCGCCTGCAGCGCCGTCGCCGCCACCCGCCCAGATTTTTGCCGCGTCGCCAGCCGCGTGGGGGGCTGCTCGGGGAACGCTGCCAGGTCGACCTGCATGTGAAATTGATGTGTCATGGGCTGGAGCATCAGAACGGGTCATAGGGACATCCATGGCGGCCTACAACACCGTCGGCGCCACCCGCCTGGAGTTTGCCACGTTGCCAGCCGTGTGGCGGTCTGCTCGGGGAACGCTGCCAGTTGGACCTGCGTGTGGAAATGGATCAAACCGAAACAGCAAGACAACGAACAGCGCAAGTGCGCAACCCTGGCAATGCGTTGCAAAGAAGGCATTGTTTGGTGTAGAAAGCGCACATCCAGCCTTCCGCCGCTGCCGCTGATGCCCTCGCCGCCGCTGCCCGGGTGCCCAGGAGACGCCTTTTCCGCCGCGGCATCTGCCCCCAGCCCGTGCAGATTGGGCACGCTCTTGGAGTGCTGCTTGAAGGAAAAGGAGCTGTCCAGCGCTAGGCGGGCCGCCTTGCGTTGTTCCCGCCGCTCGGTGTCGTTGCGGGGGGCAACGTGCACGTAATCCGGCTCCGCCCATCGCCCGGTGTCTGTACAACACAAAGAAACCTAATATTTCAGGAAGCATGAGCTGTCCAGCGCCAGGCGGG
>JAABUM010001461.1_pt1 | contig 35428 bp, 35 predicted proteins | sample 5559161 | NCBI WGS metagenome assembly JAABUM01 (sample SAMN10711868, study PRJNA513369) | rock metagenome | isolation source: Antarctica rocks | place: Antarctica: Victoria Land, Siegfried Peak nord
TTCTTCGCGGACCGCCGCCTCCGGTAGCGTGCGGGGCGGTGGCGTGTCCGAGCGGCCTAAGGAGCACGCCTCGAAAGCGTGTGTGGGGGAGACTCCACCGTGGGTTCAAATCCCACCGCCACCGCCATTGACCTGCGGAAACGCCGGTCGGAGTCTCAGGGCTCGGACCGGCGTTCTCATTCCTAGTCTCATTCCTAGTCTCATTCGAGTCCCAGCTGCTCCTCCCAGAGCAGGCTGCCGACCTGGCGCGCGACGTCTTGGCGGATCGGTCCGACCACGTGCGCGTACCGCTGAGTCATCGCTGGGTTGGACCAGCCCATGACGCTCATGATCGTCGGCTGGCTCACGCCCAGCATGAGTAGGACGGTCGCGGCCGTATGCCTTGCATCGTGCAGCCGGCTGTCGCGGATCCCGGCCTCCTTGAGGAGCTCCTTCCAGTGTGTCCAGTCCGTCCGTGGGTTGATCGGCTCTCCGGTCTCGGTGGTGAAGACCCAGCCGCCCTCGGTCCAGGCACTGCCAGCGTGGACCCGCTCGACATTCTGTTCGCGTTGATGCTGCGTCAGGAGGGTGACGAGCTGTGTGGGTAGTCCGATCTGGCGCCGCCCTGCTCTCGACTTGGTGGAGTCCGTGTCGAGATTGGCTCGGTCCCTCTGCGGACAGTACCCAGCAAACCGCTTGCCGCAGGTCCCACCGCAACCGTGGGTGTAGCTGGGCCGAGTCCGGCTTCGCCGGATCGTCAGGACCCCCTGTCGTGCGTCGACGTCGGGCCACTGGAGTCCGAGTGCCTCTCCTTGCCGGAGACCGAGGGCGAGGGCGAGGACCCACCGGACGCCGTTGCGGTGGCGGGAGGCGCCGACGAAGATCCGCTTGACTTCCTCGACGTTGAAGGGCTCGACGTCGTGCGGGTCGACTCGAGGAGCCCGGGCGATGGTCGCGGGGTTTCGGGCGAGATGTCCTCGGCGGACGGCTTCGTTGAGTGCCGTCCGGATGGTTCGGTGCACCTGGTGCACGGTGGCCGGCTTGGTCCGCTCACCCAGCTTCGTCGGCTGGGCAAGCATCCGGCGGTAGAGGGTCTCGAGGTGCTCTGGCTCCAAGGTGTCGAGCTTGAACTTGCCGATGCCCGGAACCAGGTGATGGTGGACCGCGACGCGGTATGCCGACAACGTCGTGGGTTTGACGTGACTCGCGGCGATGTTTTCCAGCCAATGAACGAGCCAGCTCTCGACGGTCCACCTCGCGCCCACGACGGGGACAGATCTCCCCTCCCGGAGCTGTTCGAGTCGTCGAACCTTCTCGACCACCCCGGCTTTGGTCTTGCCCATGACGTGCCGACGGTCGGGTGCTCCGTCGTCGCGAACGCCGACAGTGACACGGCCGTGCCAGTAACCGTCGGCGCCTGTGTAGATCGAAGACCTGCCGCTGGGTTGTCGGGTTCTCCGCGTGGCAGCCATCAGTCGCGGTCGGCCGCGTCATGGTCTCGGGCGACCGCACGTAGCCGGCTGACGAACTCGTCCAGAGCGTCGAGCGGGATCCTGCGAAGTCGCCCGATCGCGATGGACTCGATGTCCCCGCTGCGGACCAAGGCGTACAGCAGGGTGCGGCCTACGCCGAGGCGTTCTGCTGCTTCCTCGACGGTGAGGACGATGCGTTCGGGGTGGATGGTCATGGTTCCTCCTGAACTCGGGCGACCTTCTGCACCGATCACGTCGCGGTGGGGGCACCTATGGGTCGTGCGGTCGCAGCGTCATCCGGCAGCATGGGCGGCCAGGAGCCGAATCGTGGTTGGCACAGCGCAGGCTGAATCGGCCGGATCGTGCGACCTCCAGTGGAAAGTGGTGGGGCTCTCGCCGCGCTATGTGGCCGGTGAGCGGCTCGGCTGCATCCGGATCGGCTCGGGCGGGACGAAGCTCGCCCTGAGCATCTGGCGTTCGGCGACCTTGCACAACCACACCGCGTCCACGTGCCTGCCTTAGCGAGCCGCTACAGCAAGGGACCACCTCGGGCGACCCCTTCCACCAATGGTCGCGAGCCTCGCTCAGCAACAACGGAGAACAACGCGTCGGGGACCGTCCGGGCGAGAGCCGCGGCCACGTACGTTGAACTCACCAAGTTGGGTGCGTCCTGAGCTCGCGCGACGACGAGCTGCCCGCGGGAGCGCGCCTCGAGGATGTCCGCGCGTGGGGCGATGGTCCGGGCACGGACGAATAGGAGGCCGGAGTCCAACAGCCGGTGGGGCAGGCGCTCGATGACACTTAGGAGCGAGACGAGATCCTGCGTCCCAACTGCGAGATCAAGGAGTGCGCGGTCGCGATCGAGCTCGCCGACGGGGATGTGTGAGCGGTCTGCCGCGCGGACGGCCGAGGCGATGTCGTTGAGGGCCGAGAAGGCGGTCCGGGAAGCCGTCACATAGTCGTGCGAGGGTGGCATCGCCGTGGTGAAGGGCGCCCAGGCGGTCTCGGCTTCTCGAAGGCTTGTCGCGACCTCGCGCAGGGCTCGGCCGGACGGAGACCAATAGGGCACACCGCCACCACCGAACTGCCGTACCGCGATTACCGCGTCGGTAACCGCCAGGATGTGGGTTCCTTGGTTGGCGATGTTCCGGATGAGGTCGGTGCTGGGGACGGGGTATTGCAGGTGTCGTGCCGCGGCGGCACTCCAGGCGCGGAGCCCGATTTCGAGGCGGTCGTTCAGGTTCCTGGCGGTCAGGGGCGGGTTCCTGGAGGTCATCGTCCACAGCTGCGGATAGCCGGACCTACCCTCCAGGGCGTCGACGGCGCGCTGGGCGTACTGCGCGATGAGCAGCGGGCGGTCCGCTTCGGCGATCGCGACACGACTTAGGGTGTGTCGGGCGGCGACCGCGCTCAACGACAGCACATGTCGCATGGCCGCGGCGATCTGGCTGTCGTCCGCCAGGGTTGCTCGGCCGCTGGCTCGATGACCGGCCAGGACGTCGGTCATCCCGCCGATGGCAACGCTGAGTCTTGAGAGTGGGTGGCGGTCGGTGGAGACCGCGGGCGCGAGGTCCGGCCGGTGGTCCAGCTCCTCGGCGGGGATCTGGAGGGCCCTGTCCACCCGCTCGGCGTGGATCCTGTCGGCGACCGCGTCGAGCGTGACTCGATAGGCGGTGAAGCCCGTCAGGCGCGCGGCCTCGCGGGGGCTGTAAACCTCACCGGGTGCTGGCCGCAGGGGCGTCGGATACTCCTGAAGGGCTCGGACGGCTGCACTGCCGGCGGCGCTGTCGTGACCGCTGAGCCTGCGGCCTGGGCCGACCAAGGTATGCAGGCAGCGATAGACGCTGTTGTCGAAGGTCTCCCACTGGGTGAGGCTGACCGGCTCGGTGCTGGCGTGCAGCTCCCTCGCGAGTCGGTCGGCGCTCAGCAGCAGCATGGCCGCGGTGGTGGTGCTCACGGCAGAGCTCCGAGCCGGTCGACGAGGTCCCGGATCTCGCGGACGTGCCATTCCCAGAGAGGCAGGTCGCTGGGGGTGGGGAGAGGGTCGACGCGATCCAGTGCCTCGAGGGCGGCGGTCAGGCAGTCTCCCACACTCGGCGAGGGCCGTGGCCGGCCCGGTCCAGAGAGCGGGTCGAGACCGTAGGCCACGAGCCGGATCTGGTCTGCCATGGCTGCCCAGGTGGAGAAGACGTCGGCGGAGCCCAGTCGGTCCGCTCGGTCGGCGGCCGCGTGCAGGGACTGGACGGCCTCGTCGACCCAGTCGATGGGTTGTTGCACGGTGTGGTCCCTTTGGGTGTGTTTGGGGGGGATGGGCGCGTCCGGGCGAGGCGGGGTCAGCTGAGCAGGGGGACGGCGCTGGGCCCGGCTCGAGCCGCCGAGCCGCCACTGGCGACCCGACCTGGGTGGCTTGCGGGACGCCATGGCACTCCTGCTTCGATGGCGGAGCGGCGCAGCTGGGCCGAGAAGACGCCGTTGGGGTTCCAGCCTTGGCGGGTGATCTCGCGTTCGGCCTGGCTGAGCAGCTCCGCCGCCTGCTCAGGCGGCATCGCCGCGGCCACGGGCAGGAGGGTCTCGATCGGTCCACGGAGGTGGTCGCCGCCTGCGGTGAGCGCGATCCGAGCCAGCTCGCGGCCCGGCAGGGCGGGTGCGACGAAACCTGGCCCGGGTGACCTGCCGGCGCGGTCGAAGGCGGCGAGTCCGGTGGCGGCGCGGGCCCGGATCCAGTCGGCCGGGTCGAGTCCGGCGGGCAGGCGGGTAGCCAGTGCCGGCGCGTGGCGCTCGAGGCAGAGGCGGGTCAGCCAGCGGGCGCTGCCTTCAGCGCCGGGTTCGTCACCGTCCATCGCGATGACCGGCGGGCGCCCCGGGGCGAGGCCGAGGACCTGACCGGCTTGCGCGGGGGTCACGGTGACGCCGCTGGTGGTGCAGGGGGCGAAGTCGGCGCTGCGCCCGGCGGCTGAGGCGGCGGCCGCGAGCGCGAGAGCGTCGAGGACTCCCTCGACCACGACGACGTTCGCGGATGGCGAGAGGGGGTGGTGGGTGGGCCGGTAGAGGAGGGCGGACTTCTCGAAGGTGGGGGTCCGGGTGGGGTTGTGGTACTTGGGTGCTCGCGGGTCGCCGCTGAGGTCTCGTCCGACGAACCCGTGGATCCGTCCCGCGGGGTCGGTGACGGGGAAGATCAGCCGGTCGCGCAGGGTGTCGACGAGGCTCCCGGTGCGGGTGGCGCGGGCCAGGTCCATCGTGACGAGCTCGTCCTCGCTGACTCCGTCGTAGCGGAGCTGGTCGGTGAGGGTGGTCCACCCGTGCCCGGCGTGCCCGGCGAGTCCGGCGTCGGGGTGCTCGAGCCGAAGGGGGTGGAGGTCGATGCCGCGGTGGTGGCGCAGGTAGCTGTCGGCGAAGGCCACGGCGACAGGGGTGGCGAGGTGCCGCCAGGCGATGGCGTTGATCTCGAAGCCCCTGGCCGCGGAGGTGGCGAAGGTCGGCGGGGTGTGCGGGCGGACGTCGAGTGTGCCGTCTCGGTCGGCGACTCGTGGGAGGGGACTCCCGGTGGTCAGGGAGCGCACGGCCTCGACGAAGGACAGTCCGTGCAGGCGCTGGACGAAGTCGATGACGTCGCCGTGGGCTCCGCAGCCGAAGCAGGTGAACCGGTCGGGGATGGCGGCGACCGATAGCGACGGGGTGGAGTCGTCGTGGAAGGGGCAGCAGCCGGTCAGGCCGCGGCCGGTGGGTCGAAGCTCGACGCCGGCGCAGCGGACGACCTGCTCGATCGGGAAGTGGGCTCGTACGGCGGCGACGTCGATCGAGCCGGACGTGACGCTCACAGCTGCACCTGCATGCCGGCGGCCCGGTCGACGGGCGCGGGGGTGGGTGGTTCCTGCGCGACCAGGGCGGCGAAGGAGGCGGGCGGCATGGGGATGTCGCTGTGGAGTGCTCGGGTGAACGCGCCTTCCACCGCGGCGGTCGAGGCGTCCCGGGAAAGGACGGCATACTCGTCCCACGTCGGGTCGTAGGCGTAGAGCAGGCCGTGGTCGCGGCCGGTGGGCAGGCGCAGTGAGAGCCGTTGGTCGCCGTTCGCGCCCCAGCGCATCCCGAAGTCGTGGTCGCGGTCGGCCGGGGGGAACTGGGCGTGGAAGGCGGCCGGTCCCATCCAGGCCAGTCCGGCCTCGACGCCGGCCGGATGTGTCGGGTCGAGAACGACGGACCGCAGCGCGGCAAGGTCAGCCACACCATCGATCAGGGCGCCGGTCAGCCGCTCGGCGACCGAGAACGCTTCGGAGTCGACCCCGCGGGCGATGACGACTCCGGCCGCGTAGGCGTAGGCGTCTCGCTGGCCGAGGCGGTACCAGTAGTCGATCTCGTCCTGGCGGTCGACGCCGAGGTGCGCGTTCCTGCACAGGGCGACCAGCCGCTCGCCGGAGGGGTCCCGGTGCAGCGAGTCCGGGTCATCGTTCACGGTGGCCTCTCTCGCGCGGGCCCGTCCCGCGCTCAGACCGGAAACTCCTTCTCTGGGGCACCATCCGGTATGGCGCGCAACCGTCAATCGTGTTTTGCGGCAGCGATCTCGGCCGGATCCCCCTACGGGGGCGGCCACGAGCGGGGGAGGGTGTCTCGGTGGGCCTGGGCGGTGCACTGGGTCCTCGACGCCAGCTCGTGCAGGCGCAGCTCGACTTCCCGCAGGGCGCGTAGCCAGTCGACTGCGGCGGTCGGGGACGCGGTGTCGGCGTAGGACGCGCGCTCGTGGTCGCGCAGGGCGGAGAGGGCCTCGACCATCGCGTTGTGGCGCTGCCAGCAGGCGGGGATGACCCGCGGCTCCACATCGAAGCGGGCGACCAGGTCGGTGACCCAGTCCGTGAGCTCGGCCGACCGGGCGGCGCGCTCGTCGGCGGTCAGGGAGGGCCAGTGGACTGGTCCGTCGAGCTGTCCGAAGGCGCGCCCGTACAGCTCGGCGTCGATCCCGAGGGGCATCTGCTCGCTCACGACGCCGCTTCGGCGGGCGTGGTCTCGAGCCGCCGCCTGAGCATCGCGACGATGGCGTGGCTGGCGGCGGCACGTCCCTGCCCTCGCCAGGCGCTGGAGCGGTCGAACACCTCGTGCAGCCGGGCGTGGTGGGCCGGGCACAGCGAGATGAGGTCCTCGACCTGTTCGAAGCCGAGCCGCATGTAGGTCACGTGGTGCAGGTGCCCCGTTCGAAGGGACCACTGCCGGCCGCAGACGAGGCAGTGCGGCGGCACGTCGTGGGCGCCGACCCAGTGGTGGTACCAATGCCGGCGCTTCTCTTGCCACGCGGCGGAGTCCATGTACGCGGCATACAGCGCCCGACGGGTGATCCGGCCCCGCGACCACCGGCTACCGGCCCTGGGCGTACGCACCCTGGATCACTCCCTCCAGTACGGCCCGGGACGCCCGAAGATCGTCACCGTCGCAGCGGTCCACCCACGAAGTCATGGCGAGGATGATCGGCTTGGCCGAGCGCAGCAGCAGGACGGCGGTCCCGAAGGGGAGCGTCCGCAGCCGGTAGGGCTCCATCACCGCAACCCTCGTCGTGCTGGTTGAGGTCGAGCGGCGCCCGTCCGCCGAGGTGCTCGTGGAGCTCTGGGTCTCCTCGCGCTGCCCGATCAGGCGCGACAGGTCGTCCAGGTCCCGGGCCGTCGAGCCCCCGCCGAGGACGATCTTGACGATGGCGGCGTCCCACACGGCGGAGGCGGCGTGCTCGCCCCAGACGGCACGCGCCTGGGCCAGGGACTGCAGCACCACCATCGTCGAGATCCCCGTCCCGCCGCCCTCGGACATCAGCGACGTCAGCGATGGCAGTGGGTAGTTCGCGGCCTCGTCGAGGATCAGCGACAGCGGCGGGTCGAGGCGGGCCCGGGCTGACGCCGCGGCCATCCGGCGGGCGGCGCCGACGACGTCCTCGACGAAGGCGCCGACGAGACCGCCGGTCGCGGCGGCGCCGGTCGCGGTACCCAGCAGGTAGACCGTTCCCTTGGACTGCAGGAAGGACTCGGGGTCGAACTCCTCACCCTCGGCCGGTGAGAGCGCCGCGAGGACGCGAGGGTCCGCCAGGGCCGCGAACGCGATGGACACCATGGCCCACACCGAGTCCCGCTGGCGAGGGTCCGCGGAGACGATCGACTCCAGGGCCTGGTCCCAGGACAGGGCAGCGCGGGGGTCGGTCGCGAGGATCGCCACGGCCTCGCGAGCCTGGACGGCGGACAGGGACCAGCGGTAAAGGTCGGTCGGGGTGCGCCCACCCAGCGCCGCCGCGTGCAGCAGGCAGCGGACCGCCTGCTCCGAGGAGGCCTGCCAGAAGTTTGAGTCCACCGTGCCGCTCGCCGCGCCGGTGGTCAGGGCCTTGGCCCGCAGCAGAGCTGTCTGCGGGTTCTCGCAACCGCGGATCGGGGACCACCGGGCGGCGGACGGTATGCCGGGTGCCAGGCACTGGGGGTCGAAGACGACCACCGGGCCGATCGCCTCACGAGCGGTCAGGGTGGCCGTCAGGTTGTCTGGGCGTGTACTCGTGGTGATCACCGCCCCGGGCGCATCGAGGATGCTGGGGATGACCAGGTGCAAGCCCTTCCCCGACCTCGGCGGCCCGACGACGACGATCGAGTCCTCCACCGAGCAGAAGCACTCCAGACCGCGAGACCTGCCCAACCGGTAGCCGACATCGTGCGGTAGCGGGTTCGTCAGGGACGGTCGGAGCGTCCGGGCTCGGTGAAGGAGCCAACGACGGCCGGCCACCCGGGCGACCTCCGGCCGGGTGGCGACACCAAGGATCTTGCCCGGGTCGTCACGCGCGTGGTTGGCGGCGCGCCTCTTCCAGAGCCACAACGCCGATGGGGCGAACAGACCCACCAGCAGAAAGGCGCCCGTCACTCCCCAATAAGGCCACGGACCCGGCTCCTGCTGGCCCCATGCAATTGAGGGGTTCGCCAAGTGTGTAAACGCCAGAACCGGAGCTGCCAAGGGTATGAGAGATCGGTGCGGGCCGAAGGTTGCTGCCGCCACCCAGGCCGCCGACCAAAGCAGTAGCCAGACATACCCAGCTCCCAGGACCACGAAGGCAGCGGACACATCCTGTTGGCGGACACCATGGCTGGGCTGGTTGATGGGTGGCTGTCGGAACGAAAACATGACCGAACTACGGTCTGACGGGGTCACCATCGACGATTGGGCGCACGAAGGGGGCAAGGTCAGGCGCGGAGGCGGATCAACAAAACTCGAACCAAGTGCCCGCATGTTACGGACATGAGTCCGGTGAGCGTGCGCGTCCTTCCGGCTCCCTTCTGTTGTCAACCGGTGGTTTGGAGGTTCCTGCAGCGGCTGGTCTTCCGAGGAGCCGGTGCCGGGCGTAGCGTCGGTTCTGCGGGTCCGGGAAGTGGCTGATCCGAAGTGCCGGTGTGCGGGTGTGAACCGGCCGCGGATGAACCACATGATCCACATCGCCGCGGTCACCCAGTTCCGCCTGAACACCGACGGCAGGGCCTACTTGTGCCCGGTGTCGAAGAGTCGGACCCGGGCAGCGAGTTTCGCCGCACGCCGATCAGATTGTCAGTTCCCTCGCGAGCCCCCGGGTAACCCTCAACCCCACCAGGATCTGAGGAGGTCTTCCAATGGATGTGTGGCAGCTCGACGTCGAGGACGAGCAGGAGGTGCTCGCCAGGGTAGCGGCGATCGACGTCGCCAAGGCGACCGGGATGGTGTGCACGCGGGTCCCGCACGAGAACACGCCGGGTCGACGGGTGACCAAGGTATGGCAGGTGTCGGCCACCACCAACGCCATCATGGAACTGGCCGATCACTTGGTCTGTGCGGGCATCGAGCGCGTTGTGGTCGAGTCCACCAGCGACTACTGGCGCCCGTTCTTCTACCTAATAGAAGCCCGCGGGGTACGTGTGTGGCTGGTCAACGCCCGCGATGTCAAGAACGTCCCAGGCCGGCCCAAAACGGACAAGCTCGACGCGATCTGGTTGGCCAAGCTGAACGAGCGCGGCATGCTGCGTCCCTCGTTCGTCCCACCGGCGCCGATCCGCCAGCTGCGCGACTACACCCGCCTTCGCCTGGACCTGACCACCGAGCGCTCCCGCCATGCTCAGCGTCTGGAGAAGCTGCTGGAGGACGCCCTGATCAAGATCTCAACCGTTGCCACCGACATCATGGGCGTCTCAGGGCGGGCCATGATCGAGGCGCTGATCGCCGGGCAGCGTGACCCCCACGCCCTGGCCGACCTCGCCAAGGGCCGGATGCGGGTCAAACACGACGCGCTGGTGCAGGCCCTGACCGGCCAGTTCGACGACCACCACGGCGAGCTGGCCCAGATCCTGCTGGACCAGGTCGACGCCCTGAGCGCCCAGATCGAGCGCCTCACCGCCCGCATCGATCAGCTGATCGCGGCGATCCCCGCCGCGCAGGGCGTCGACGCCGACGGCACCACCGGCCCCCACGCCGGCACCGGACCCGACGCGCCGGTCCTGTCGGCCATCGCCCGCCTCGACGAGGTCCCCGGCATCGGAGCCCGCGCCGCGCAGATCATCATCGCCGAGATCGGCCTGGACATGAACCAGTTCCCCACCGCCGGGCACCTGGCGTCGTGGGCCAAGCTGTGCCCCCGCGCGAACCAGTCCGGCGCCAAGAACCGATCCGGCGCGACCGGCAAGGGCAACCGCTACCTCAAGGGCGTCCTGGGCGAGGTCGCCGCAGCAGCGGCCAAGACCAACACCTTCCTCGGTCACCGCTACCGCCGCCTGGTCAAACGGTGTGGAAAACTCAAGGCCCTGGTGGCCCTGGCCCGATCCATCCTGGTCATCATCTGGCACCTGCTATCCGACCCGGCGTCCCGCTTCCACGATCTCGGCCCGGACTTCTACGACAACCGCCTCGGCCCCGAACGGACCAGACGCAACCACATCCGCCAGCTCGAAGCCCTCGGCTACAAGGTCACCCTCGAGCCCGCCGCCTGACCTCAATTCCCGCACCCACCAACAACATTCACAGACACACCGCGTGCCGGCTGGCGCTCAAGCCCGCCCACTCACCCTTTTGATTTTCCGATCAGGAGACCTGTGGGCTGCAGGCAACTGGCTGCAGCCCACCCAGCCATCCATCTGATCAGAAGGACTGCACGAGGTCGAACTTGCCGTTCTTCACCGTCAGCACTGCTAGACCCTTGATGTCGGTCGGGCCGTGGGCGTCGGCGTTGTAGTTGTACACGGCGTTGATCCCGGGCAGGTCTTTCACGTTCCTCTCGAGTGCGTCGCGAATCTTGTCGCGGGTTTCCTGAGCGTCACCGGGCTGGACCTTGCCGCCTTCGAGGGCGGTCTGCAAGAGGAGCATGCAGTCCCAGCCGTTGGCGGCGTACTGGCTCGGCAAGTCCTCGTGGCCCTTCTTCCAGGCGTCCAGAAGACCTTGAAGGGCCTCGTGCTGGGGGTCAGAGGCCTGGATAGCCGTGGGAACCGCGACCTTCGAGCCCTGAACCAGCGTACCCTCAGTGGCCGCACCCCCGACCTTGATGTAGGCGTCCGTGGCGGCCCCGGGCGAGTTGAACAGCGCGCCCGGGTAGTTGATCGCCTTGGCGTTCTTGGCAACGATCGCGTTTGCGGGGTTGACGGCCCACACCAGCGTGACATCCGGCTTCTTCCCCGCCAGCGACGACAGCTGGGACGTCACATCGGTTGCCTCGGGAGGGAACGTGGATGAGCCGACCAGGTTCAGGCCGTACTGCCCCATCAGGCTAGGCAATGTCTTCACCGGTTCTTGGCCATACCCGTTGTTCGAGGCGATGATGGCCACGTTCTTCCAGCCTTTGGCTTTCACGTACTCAAGCTGGGCCTTGATCGAGAGCTCGGTACTGGGGAACTCCTTGAACGAGTACTTGGCCTCGGCCGTTGGCGTCACGATCGCCTGCGATGAGGCAGGCACAATGATGGGGGTCTTGAGAGAGAGCGAAATGGGCTTGGTTGCAATGCCCTCCCCAGAGGAGCTGGGCCCGATGACGGCCACGACGTTGTCCTGAGTGGCCAGCTTTCGGAACTGGTTCACAGCTTGGCTCTCGTCGCTGCCGGTGTCGGCGACGACGATCTCAATCTTGTGGCCGTTGATGCCACCCTTAGCGTTGACGCTCTCGGCAAAGAGCTTGACCGCGTCCTGCTCCGCTGTGCCCAGTGCGGAGTATGGGCCGGTGAGCGCGAGAAGCGCACCAATCTTGTACGTGTCGGCGCTGGCGCCACCGCCTGAGCCTCCTTGGCCACAGGCACCGGCCATCAGCGCTGCCACTGCGACTCCTGCGCCAACTGCTGCCCTGCGCGGTCCACGACTGAATCGTCCCAACATGTGCTCAACACCCTTTCGTAGTGGTGATCCGCTCCTTTGTGGAGCACCGGCCCGTTTGCTTGGCAGGGGGCGAGAGGCCGTTGACAAAGACGAGTGCTACCTCCTAACCTCGATTAAGACGAACGTTTGCTTGTTTGTCAAGAGGTTCCAGCAGAGCCGCTCGGCCCGGACACACCGTGGAGGCGTTATGCAGATCTGGGTGCAAGCCCTGCTCACTGGTTTGGCCGTGGGCGTCGTCTACGGTGTCGTCGGCGTGGGCTACGTCGTGATCCACCGCATCACAGGGATGGTGAACTTCTCCCAGGGCGACCTCGCCATGGCAGGAGCCTTCGGGGCCGTTGTCGCGGCCAAGGGTCTGCCCGGCCCGGCGGCCATGCTCGCTGGGGCCGTCACCGGGGCCGGGATGGCCCTCCTTGTATATCGCTTGGCCATCCACCCGCTTCGTGACAAGGGAACGCTGGTGCAGACCATCGCCACCCTAGGTGCGGCCATCGTCATCCGGGGGGCCGCGCAGCTCGTGTTCGGAACCGAACCGTACTCACTCAAACCCTTGACCGACGGCGGCCCCCTGCGGATATTTGGAGGCTCTTTTCCCTTCCAGGCAGTCTGGCTGGTCGCCGTGGCCGTGGTCGCGGTCCTGGCTCTGCGGCAGTTCTTCGACAAGACCATGACCGGTCGGGCACTTAGCGCCTGTGCGGTGAACCGGTATGCCGCGGGCGTGGTAGGGATCAACGTGGTGACGATGGCGACACTCGCCTTTGCCATCAGCGGCGGGGTTACTGGACTCATCGGGGCAATGCAGGCGCCACTCAACTTCGCCACGGTCGGCGTGGGCCTCACGCTCTCGCTCAAGGGCTTCATCGCCGCGATCCTTGGCGGCTTCGACAGGATCGGACTGACGCTGGGAGGCGGGATTCTCGTTGGCGTCTTCGAAGCGTTCGCGGCGGCCGGCGTTTCGTCCTCCTACCAAGACGTTATTGTTCTGTCGCTGCTCCTTGTCCTCCTGATCGCCCGTCCCTCCGGGCTGACGCGGATGAAGGTGAGCGAGCGTGTCTGATCACCCCATGACGAAGCTCGCACCCGCGGCCGCCGTCGCCCGGACGGCGCTGGCCCCGCTCATCTGGGTCATCGCGCTCGCGTTGTTTCCTGCCGTCTCAGGCCAGTACTACACCGGTCTGGCGGCCACGATTGGGTTCAGTGCGCTGCTCGCAATAGGACTCGTTCTGGTAACGGGCTATGCGGGTCAGTTCTCGCTCGCCTCGGCCGCGTTCTATGGGATTGGCGCCTATGGGAGTGCGCTCCTGACGGTCAAGGCCAACCTTCCAGCCCTCGTCGCATTGGTGTCCAGTGCCGTCGTCGCAACGGCCCTCGCGTATGCGATTGGGAGGCCGATCTTCAGGCTCCGGGGACACTTCCTGGCCATGGGCACGCTTGCCCTGACGGAGATCTTCTTCCTGCTGTTCAACAACCTGGACGTCACCGGCGGGTCCTCCGGCTTCGGAGGCATACAGCCGCTGTCTCTGCTGGGTCTCTCCTTTGACACCCTCCAGCGCCAGTTCTGGCTCGTCTGGGTTGTCGTCGGTGCCGCACTGTGGGGTGCCCTCCGGATCGGACGCAGCCGTGAGGGTCGTGCGCTGCGCGCGCTGCGTGGCCACGAAGCCGCTGCCGCAGCCTGTGGAGTCAACGTCGCCTGGAGCAAGACGCGCGTCTTCGCTGGATCGGCTTTCCTTGGGAGCCTCGCCGGCTCGCTCTACGCGCATCAACTCCTCTACGTCAACCCGCCGCCATTCGGAGTCATGACCTCCATCGACATCCTCGCCATCGTTGTCCTGGGCGGCCTGGCAGGGCCATGGGGTGCGGTCCTGGGAGCCGTTGTCCTCGAGGTGATCAGACAGATTATTGACAAGGCCCTGCCGCAGCTCTTCGGGGCAGGATCGGTGGGCGCCGGAGAGTCGCTCGCGCTCGGCTTGGTGCTTGTGCTGATTCTCGTCCTGCGTCCCGACGGCCTCACGGGCGCGCTCAGCGGGTTGATGGACTGGCTGCGAAGCCGGCGCGCTCAACCTGCCCGGGCCGCCGCCGAGCCCACCGTTCCCCAGACCCAGTCCGTCCCGGCACGGACGGAGACGTCCCTGCGCGCAGAGCCATCGGAAGAGGTCATTCTCTCCTCGTCCGGACTCACCAAGATCTTCGGCGGCGTCCACGCCCTCGAGGACGTCGATCTGAGCCTGTACCGGCAGGAGATCTTGGCCGTCATCGGGCCAAACGGTGCGGGGAAGTCGACGCTGATGAACCTCCTGTCGGGGAATCTCATTCCGACCCGCGGCCAGGTGTTTCTGCGCGGCGAGGACGTCACCAGCAGGCCGGCCTTCCAGGTGGCGGGGCTCGGCCTGGCCCGTACCTTCCAGACCCCGAGCCTGTTCCACGGGATGAACGCCCGCTCAAACGTCCTGGTGGGCGCGCATCTGCGCGGGCATGTCGGCCTACTTCGCGCCGCCATCCCGACGCCGGCAGCGCGGAAGGAAGAGGCTCAGCTGGGTGCCGAGATCGACGCCGTCTTGGACCAGCTCGGACTGCAGCACCTAGCCGGCCGAGAGGCAACGCAACTCTCGCTCGGCCAGCAGAAGCTCCTTGAGGTTGCGCGCGCCGTGGCCCAGCAGCCAGCTGTTCTCCTTCTCGACGAGCCGGGGGCTGGCCTAAACCGGGTGGAGAAACTTGCTCTTGCCGAGACGCTGCACGAACTCCGCGGCACTGGCATGTCTCTCCTATTGATCGAGCACGACATGGAGTTCGTCATGAGTCTGGCGGACCGCGTGCACGTCCTCGACTTCGGTAAGACGCTTCGGGTGGGCTCTCCCACGGAGATCCAGAATGACGCCGCGGTCCTCGACGCCTATCTCGGGGTCGACGGGCACGCCCAGGAGAAGGAGATCTCCGATGCCACTTCTTAATGCTTCCGGGCTGCATTTCAGCTACGGCAACGCCCGTGTCCTTGAAGGCGTGGACCTCACCGTCGAGCGCGGCGAGATCGTGACCCTCATCGGCCCCAACGGAGCAGGCAAGTCCACGCTCTTGAACGTGGTTTCGGGGGCGCTGCGGGCCAAAGCCGGACGACTTCAGCTGGATGGACAGGACACGAGCCGGGCCGCCCAGCCGTCTATGGTCAAGCAAGGCTGCATTCTCGTCCCCGAGGGCCGTCAGGTCTTCACATCCCTCTCCGTCACCGACAACCTCCTGCTCGGGGCATACGTGCACCGGCGCGACCGCTCAGAGTCAGCTTCTGGGCTTGACAAGGTCTACGAGCTTTTTCCCCGGCTTGCGGAACGCTCCAGGCAGCTGGCCGGAACGCTTTCAGGCGGGGAGCAGCAGATGCTTGCCGTCGGGAGGGCGATGATGGGCCGGCCCAAGCTGATGCTTCTCGATGAGCCCAGCCTCGGCCTGTCACCACAGATGGTCCACCGCATCTTCAATGCGCTCGCACAACTGAGGGAGCAGGGTGTCACCATCCTGCTCGTGGAGCAGAACGCCCTCGCCGCGCTGCGGCTCGCCGACCGCGGCTACCTCCTTCAGAACGGCCGGGTGATCGCCCAAGGCACATCGAAGCAGCTGGCCGACGACCCGATGGTGCGGCACGTCTATCTTGGCTCGTCCCCAGGCGGCGCCAACGCGCCGTAGCGCCGGCCTCTTGGCGAGAAACCGCACGAGAGAGAATTCCTCCCGTCGAGGGACCCTCTTACTCCCAGTCGCGATCAGTCGAGATTGACGACGATGTTGTCGGGGGTACGGGACGTCATCCAGACAAGCTCCTCCGTATCGGACGCATTTCCCTCAATGTGCGGCGTGTTCGGCGGGACAAAGATGAAATCGCCCTCCTCGAGGTCAAGACGCTGCCCGTATGCGTCCCCAAACAGCAGGTACGCGCGGCCCTTCAGCACGTAACCGGCCGTCTCTGCTTCCCCGTGGTGGTGGGCCCCCGACGCGTAGCCGGCGGGCGTGTGCACCTTGCCCAGCCAGATTCGGGACGCGTCGGTGTTCAGATTACTGATGCCTGCCCGTCGGATGGCGCCCTCGGTCTGAGCGGTCGCGTTGGTCAGGTCAACGCCACGCACCACGCGAAGTTGGGGCATCTCACTGGACATGGGGCCTCCTTCGTGGCAGCCATACACGGGCCGAGTGCCCGCTCCGAATTTTGAAATAGTCTAACAAGCGGACGTACGTCTGCCTAGCCAAGGAACCCGCTCAGCACCCTTGATTTCACCGGCTGGTCGGTGGTGTACGTGCGCTTGTTCGCGGTAGTCTCGCCTTGGACGAATACGGCGACCGAGGGGCAGTGGAGATGCAGCGCGCCACCAGAAATGGAGGCAAGACTAGCGAAGCCATCAGGGAGGCGGCCGCCTCCCTGTTCTTCGAGCACGGCTACGAGGCCGCGTCGCTGCGAGCGGTGGCTGCGGCGGTCGGTATCCAGGTCGGCAGCCTGTACAACCACATCAACGGCAAGGACGAGCTGCTGACCGACATCATGGTCGCGGTCATGGACGAGCTGGAGTCCTCGGTGCACGCATCCGTTGCTGACGCCGGGGACGACGCAGTCGATCGTCTGAAGGCTGCCCTCGACAGCCATCTCCGCTACCACGCCCAGCATGCGCGCGAGGTGTTTATCGGCAACGCCGAGTTGCGCTCCCTGAACGAGGCGGACCGGAAGGCGGTCCTAGCTCGGCGACGCCGGTACGAGCTGTTCATGAGAGGCCTGGTCGAGGCGGCTGCGAAGGAGACAGGAGCGGAGCTTCTCGATGCCAAGCTGCAGACATATGCCGTTCTAGCCCTGGGCATGCATGTCTCGTCGTGGTTCCGCCCACGCGGCGGTCTGCCCCTTGAGAGCGTTGTGGATATCTACACGAGCATTATGCTCAGGCAGATCGGGATACCAGACCGGGCCTGAACGGGTCCAGCCCCGGGGGCTCCTCCGATGGCCCAGCCCCAACAAGGCTGCGCCCTCAGACGGGCGTCACCCCGACTCGTCGAGCGAGGCCCGTGCGCGGGCGACGACGGTAGAGCGCGAACCGGTTGATCAGTTCGTCACGCAGCGAGTGCGCCTCGACCACCGCCTCGACCGCGTTCTCGTTGGCTATCTTGAAGACGTCGATGCCAGCGGCGTACTCGTCTTCCTTTTCCTTGATGAACGCGGACCGCTCGGTCGGGTCCTGGATGGACTGGATGCGGTTGTAGTGGATGCCATTGACGGCGGCATTGGGACCCATGAGCGCCGGTTTGGCAGTCGGCAGAGCGATGACCGCGTCAGGCTGCATCGGGGCGCCCGACATCGCCAGATAGCCGCCGCCATAGGCCTTGCGTACCAGGACCGTAATCCGGGGAACCCGGCTGTCGGCCACCGCATACAGCATCTTTGCCCCGTGCCGGATGATCCCTTGGCGTTCGACCTCAGAGCCGATCATGAATCCGGCGATGTCGACGAGAAACATCAGCGGAATGTTGAAGGCATTGCAGATCCAGATGAAGCGTGCGGCCTTGTCAGAGGAGTCCGGGAAGAGGACGCCACCGAGGTGGGTGGGCTGGTTCGCGACGATGCCCACCGGCTTCCCGTCCAAGCGGGCGAACCCCGTCACCAGCTCAGGAGCGAACAGCTCCTTGTACGGAAAGAAACTGTCCTCGTCCACCACGGCGTTGATGAACTCCACCATGTCGAAGATCTCCGACTCGCGCTCCGGGACGATCTCACGGACGGTGCGGCCAGGGGCGGGCCCGGCGGCCGGCGCTGCTGGCGGCTCCTGCTCCCAGTTCTGGGGTAGGTAGGACAGCCACACGCGGATGGCGGCCAAAGCCTCTTCGTCGTCGTCGACGAGCACGTCGCCCAGGCCGGACACCCGGCAGTGCATGTCTGCGCCGCCCATCTCCTCCAAGGTGACGTCCTCTCCGGTCACCATCTGCGCCAGGCGCGGGGAGCCGAGGTATGCGGTGGCATGGCCCCGGACCATGACGGTGAGATCACAGAGCGCTGGCACGTAGGCAGAGCCTGCGGGGGAGGGCCCGAAGAGGGCGCAGACCTGGGGGATGCGGCCGGAGAACTGCACCTGGTTGTAGAAGATGTTGCCCCAGGCGCGGCGTCCGGCGTAGCTCTCGAACTGCTCATCGATGCGTGCGCCGGCGGAGTCGAAAAGGTAGACCAGCGGCGCGCCAATGGCGTCGGCCAGCTCCTGGGTGTGGGTGATCTTCTCGAAGGTCCGCTTGCCCCAGGTTCCCGCCTTGACGGTGTAGTCGTTGGCGATAACGCAGACGTCCCTGCCGTCGACCTTGCCCACACAGGTGACGACCGCGTCGCCGGGCAGCCCCTCGTCGTATCGGGCCAAGAGGCCGTCCTCGAAGTCCCAGCCATCGTCGAAGAGCATCTCGAGCCGGTCGCGAACCAGCATTTTGCCGGCGTCTCTCTGCTTGGCGCGCTGTTTCTCCGACCCGCCGAGGCGGGCTTTGACGAGCCGTTCGGCGAGCTCGTCGTGCGGGCTGCGGGGCAGGCCGGGAGTGGTGGTGGTGTCGGTCATGGCGAGTTCACCTTCATGCAGTCGGGGCGAAGTGGTCTTGGGCTGGCTGGTTCAGGCGTCGGAGGGTTTGACCACGGCAAGAACGGTGCCGGCCGCTACCACCCGCCCGACCTCGGCAGAAAGGGTCGTTACCGTGCCGCTGAGGGTGGACCGGATGGGGTTCTCCATCTTCATCGCCTCCAGCACCATGAGGATTTCGCCCTGCTGGACCTGTTGGCCCTCGACGACGCCCACGGCCACGACGGTGCCCTGCATGGGGCTGGTGTGGGTCCCACTGCCCGCGGCGCCAGCACTCTGCCTCCTGGGTTCGCGCGCTGCCCTGTTGCCGGACTGCTTGCGACCTGGAGCTTCGGCGCCGTTAGAGGGCTCGGACCCTTCCTGGGAGCTGACGAAGCCACCGATGAAGGGGATGAGAAATCGGCGTCCGCCGACCCAGACTTCCTGTCTGTCCTCGCCGAGCTCCACGGTGTCGTCATCTGTGGACGCGTCTGGGGAAAAGGGGAGGACGGAGGCGAGGTCGAGGGTGTTCTCCAGCCAGAGCGTGTTGATCTGGGCTTTCGCGAAGTCGGGGTGCTCAAGGATGACCTGCGCCGCGGGAATAGTTGTGGGAACCCCCTCCACTCTGATCTCGCGCAGGGTCTCGAGGGTACGATGGATTGCGTGCTTTCGGGTCGGCGCCCACACGATCAGTTTGCCGATCAGGCTGTCGTAGTAGGGCAGCACCTCATCGCCGCTGTCGTAGCCGCTGTCCAGGCGGATGCCAGGACGATGGGGGACGGAGATGTTCTGCAGATGGCCGGGGGAGGGGCGGAAGGCTCCGCCGGAGACGTCCTCGGCGTTGACGCGCACCTCGATAGCGTGACCTCGAGGGGCCTGTCCGGACGCCGCGAAACTCAGCGGTTCGCCGGCAGCAACCCGGATCTGCTCGGCGACCAGGTCGAGTCCGAGGACTTCCTCGGTGACCGGGTGTTCGACCTGGATTCGGGTGTTCATCTCCAAGAAGTAGAAGGCCTCCCGGTCGACCTCGACGAGGAACTCGACTGTTCCGGCGCCGATGTAGTCCACTGCGCGGGCGAGGCGGGTCGATGCCTCGCCCATGGCGGTGCGCAGCTGGCTGGACAGGCCGGGCGCAGGGGCCTCCTCGACAACTTTCTGGTGGCGGCGTTGGACGGAGCAGTCCCGATCACCCAGCCAGAGAACTGAGCCGTGTGTGTCCGCGAACACCTGGACTTCGACGTGGCGGGCGTTGGAGAGATAGCGCTCGAGATAGACCTCGTTGCGACCGAAGGCTGCGCCGGCTTCGCGCTGCGCCGCGGCCAACGCCTCGACCACCCCGTCGGGGGAGGCGACCGTCCGCATGCCGCGGCCGCCACCGCCGTAGGAGGCTTTGATGGCAATCGGGTACCCGTGCTCGGTGCCGAAGACCAAGATCTCCTCGGCGCTGCTGACTGTGCCTTTGCTGCCTGGTACCTGTGGGACATCGGCCTTGGCGGCCACCGCGCGAGCGGCCACCTTCTCGCCCATGACGTCAATCGCCGCGGCGGGTGGGCCGATGAAGACCAGGTCGGCCGCCTCGACCGCCCTCGCGAATTCGGCGTTCTCGGCCAGGAACCCGTAGCCGGGATGGACAGCCTGGGCCCCCGTGCTGACCGCGGCTTGGACAACCTTGGAGATGTCCAGGTAGGTCTCGGAGGCTGCGTGCCCCGGCAGCAGGATCGCCTCGTCCGCCAGACGGACGTGCAGGGCGGCAGCGTCGGGCTCCGAGTGGATGGCAACGCTGGAGATGCCGAGCTCTCTGCAGGTCCGGATCACCCGGACGGCAATCTCGGCCCGGTTGGCGACGAGCACTTTGGAGAACATCGGGTCCCTTAGGCGGTGTACGTTGGCAACGAGGTGAAGGAGACGCATCGGTTTCGGCATTCGCCGATGCCCTCGATGGCCGTGACCAGCGTGTTGCCGGGGGAAAGCCCCTCCGGGGGAGTTCGGGCGGCCCCCACCCCTGCTGGCGTGCCCGTGAGAATAACGTCGCCCGGCCGCAGCGTGATGACCTGAGAGAGGTAGGCCACGAGCTCGGCCGGACCGAACAGCAGGTCGGAAGTAGAGGACTTCTGCTTCTGCACCCCGTCGACAGAGCAGACGATGGCTAGACCAGTGGCGGGGTCGGCCTCGTCGGTGGTGACAATCCAAGGCCCCAGGGGTGTGGTGGACTCGAACGTCTTGCCGACCAGCCACTGTGAGGCCCGTCGCTGCCAGTCGCGGGCCGTCACGTCGTTGGCGACTGTGTAGCCCGCGATGGCACGCCCGGCCGTCTCGCGCGTGGCGCCCCGTATGGGCGTCCCGATCACGACGGCAAGCTCGGCTTCCCAGTCCCAGGCTGCGGACGCCGCGTCGAGCTGAATGTCGTCCCTGGCGCCGATGAGAGCCTCTGGGAACTTAGAGAAGACGTTCGGGTGCTCGGGCAGCCCGTGGCCCATCTCGAGGATGTGGGAGCGGAAGTTGTGGCCAACACAAATGACCTTGCCCTGGCCGGTGACCGCCGAGCCAAGGTCCAGAGCAGCTGGGTCTTCGACCGGCGTTCCGGGAAGTGCCGCCCGGTCGCTCAGGGCGCCGGCCGCCAGAGCCGCGCCGACAGTGGGGAACTCGAGCAGGCGGGTACCCCCCGCGTTCTGCAGCACCGCACGAGTGCCCGACGGCGTGCGTGCCGTGCCCAGTTTCATCAAGACCTCCATGGTGAACGATCGTTTGTTTGCAATGTACGAGGGTGCGGCCCTCGCGTCAACCAACCCGGTCCGGGGCTTGACTGGGGCGTTGGGTGTGGCCATGCTTACAAACGCTCGCTTGCTACCTATGGAGGTGCGTGGAGTTGTCCCATAGGCTCGAGATCAGAGACGGGAAGGCGGTCGTGACACTGGACCGGACGGCCGCTCGCAACTCGCTGGACCGGCTGGCCCTTGCCCAGCTGGTCGCCACGTTCCGGCGGGTGGCTGCCGACCCGGCCCTCGAGGCCGTCGTTGTCACCGGAGCCGACCCGGCCTTATGTGCCGGTCTGGACCTCATCGAGCTCAGCGCGGACCCGGGCAGGCTCATGGCTGCCGCCGCGACTCCCGAGACTAATCCCTGGTTTGCATTGCGGTTGGTGCCGCAGCCGGTCCTCGGTGCCATCAACGGACCCGCGGTGACGGGAGGCCTCGAACTGGCCCTGGCGTGCGACTGCATGGTGGCCTCGACGGCCGCACGATTCGCGGACACCCATACCAGAGTGCGCGTCTTCCCTGCTCAGGGTATGTCTGCCCTCGTCCGCTGCGGTCGGCGTTCCCATGGCGAAGTACCTCAGCCACACCGGAGCCATGATCGACGCGGAGGAAGCCCACCGGATCGGGCTGGTCTCGGTGGTGGTCCCTCACGAGGACCTGGGCACAGCAGCCTGCGCATTGCGGCGACGATCCGAGCCGGACATGTTCCTGCGGCTTGCGCCGTGAAGAAGTCCTTCAAACGGGGCCTGATGGGCGACCGACAGGCTTGGCTGGCTTGGGGGGCCCAGCGGGCAGCGACATGGCACTTCGACGGCAACATTGGTGCGCGCGCCGACGGCGGTCGACGCCAGGGTTCATGCGATTTGATGGCCGGCTCCCCGAAACGGGGGAGACACTGATGGCCTCGATCCAGAACAGCGAGCGCACTGGTCTGCTGGCCGACGACGTGGCTGTGGTCACCGGCGGCGCTCAGGGCAACGGCGAGCGGCTGGCCCTCGGACTCGCCCGCCACGGTGCCGCTGTGGCGGTCGTAGACACAAACCTGACCGGTGCAGAGGCAGTTGCACGAGCGATTCGCACAGATGGCGGACGTGCGGCGGCATACCGGGCCGACGTCACGGATGAGAAGCTCTGCGAGACGGCAGCGAACGCCCTCGCGGCCGATTTAGGCGACGTCTCCATCTTGGTCAACAACGCGGGAATTCTTCGGCGCATAGTCACTGGCGCCGAAGGCTTCCCCGAAGCTGTTGAGGCGCACCTGCGCGTGAATGTGCTCGGCACGGTGAACATGGTTCAGACACTGCTTCCACAGCTGAGAAAGACCGCTGGCCGCATCGTCAACGTCGGCTCGATCGCCTCGTTCCTCGCAACACCTGGTGGTGGCGGCTACGGAGCTTCCAAAGGGGCGATCCTGCAACTGACGAAGGTGCTGGCCCTAGAGCTTGCGCCCGAGGGCATTCGCGTCAATGCCATCGCCCCCGGTGTCATGGTGACCCCGATGACCCAAGACGTTCGCTCTGACCCGGAGAAGGCCGCCAAATTCCTGGCACACACCCCGCTTGGCCGGTTCGGAGATCCTGAGGAGCTGGTGGGTCCGGTGGTTTTTCTGGCCTCGAGCCTGTCGTCATATGTGACGGGCGTGACCCTGCCTGTCGACGGCGGATACATCACCGTCTGATGCGGGAATCTTGACTGCCGGCCGCCGCGCGCCTAGGCTGGACGAACAAGCGTTCGTCAGTACGGCGGTTCTCGCAAGCGCCGGAAGGGACCCGATGAGACCGTACCGCTCGCTCCTCTTTGTGCCGGGGCACAAGGCGTCCTGGGTTGAGAAGGGCGTTGCATCGGGGGCTCATGCCCTGATTCTGGATCTGGAAGACGCCGTCCCAGAGGGCGACAAGGACTTCGCCCGTTCGGTCACCCGCGGTTCGGTCGAGCGATTGGGGAAGCGCGGCAGCGTCGGCGTCATCGTTCGCGTCAACGCGCTGGACACGGCGCACTTCGGCAAGGACCTGGCATCCGTGGTGCGGCCTGGTCTTACCGCCCTCCTGCTCCCCAAGGTTTACAGCGCCGCGGACGTGATCGCCTTCGACGCACTCGTGCGCCACTTCGAACTCGAGGCTGGCCTGCCGGTGGGTACGGTGGGCCTGATCCCATCCTTGGAGACGGCCGAAGGGCTCACCAACGTGAACGACATCGCGAAGGCGCCTCGCGTCGTCAGCCTGATGGCTGCTGCCGCAAAGGACGCCGACATCTCGCGCGAGGTCGGCTTCCGCTGGACGCCGACGGGTCTGGAGACGCTCTATCTGCGCAGCAAGGTCGTCCTTGCCGCGCGCGCGGCGGGGCTCCCGCACGTGGTCCTGGGTCTGTGGCAAAGCATTCAGGACCTCGACGGCCTCCAAGGCTTTGCCCTGGCCAACGCCGAACTCGGCTTCGGCGGCCAGGTGGTCATTCACCCCTCACACGTACAGACCGTCAACGAGGCCTATGCCGTGGCGCCGGCCGAGCTCGATCGCTACCTAGGAATCGTGGTGGCATATGAGGAGGCGCAGGCCCGGGGCGAGGGAGCGGTGAGGTTCCAAGGCGAACACATCGACCTCGCGCACGTCCAGCATGCACGCCAGATCTTGGCCATCGAAGGCCCCACTCGAAAGGCAGCACGATGAGCGGTCTCTACTTCGAAGAGCTCACACCGGGCCTCCTGGTCAGGCACGCCGTCACGCGCACCGTCACGGAGACGGACAACCTGCTCTTCACGTCGCTCACGATGAATCCCCAGCCCCTGCACCTGGACGAGGAGTTCGCCAAGAAGTCCATGTATGGGCAGCGAATTGTCAACAGTATCTTCACGCTCGGCCTCGTCGCCGGCATACACGTTGCCGACCTCACCTTGGGCACGACACTGGGCAACTTGGGGTTTGACGAGGTCAAGTTCCCTAAGCCAGTCTTCATCGGCGACACGATCAGAGTGGAGTCCGAGGTCCTCGAGGCGCGCCTGTCCAAGAGCCGCCCGGACCGAGGCATCGTCCGGCTGGAGCACCGCGCCTACAACCAGCGCGACGAACTGGTCTGCTCCCTCCAACGGGCGGCACTGATGAGCTGCCGACCCGGCTCCTGACCGTCCCGGCCCCCGACACGTCCGGGCGGGGACGGGGAGCCAGCCCCCTGCCCCGTCCGGCTACCAGCCGGCGAGCTCACGCAGCCTGCCCTTGACAATCTTCCCGCTCGGGTTCACCGGCATCCGCTCGGGCGGCACGAACATTATGACCTTGGGGACCTTGTAGCCGGCCAGGTGCTCGCGCAAAAACGCCTGTAGCTCCCCTTGGGTCACACGGTGCCCATCGCGGACTGCGACGACGGCGCGGACCTCCTCGTCCCACTCCACACTCGGCACCCCGAGCACGCCGCACTCCATCACCGCAGGGTGCGTGTACAGCATCTGCTCGATCTCGGCCGCGTAGACGTTCTCCCCGCCGGTCTTGATCATGTCCTTGGCCCGGTCGCGGAAGAAGAGGTAGCCGTCCTTGTCGCGCACAGCCAGATCACCAGTATGCAGCCACCCCTCACGCAGCACGGTGGCCGTCGCCTCAGGCTGGTCGAAATAGCCCAACATGACCCCCGGCCCGCGAACGCAGATCTCGCCAAGGTCGCCGTCCGCAACCTCTCGGTCGAGCTCATCGCGGATCTGCACCTCGACGAACGTGTACTCGCAACCGATCGAGCCATCCAGGTCGGGCCGCATGATGTCCTTGTCGTGCAGACGCGAGACCATCGGACCGGCCTCGGTCAGCCCGTACCGGAAAAAGATCTGGGTGCCCGGCAGAGCCTGTCGGACCGCGGCCTTGTCCGGCATGGGGAGTAGTCCGCCCCCGGAGTGGATCTGCCGCAGGCAGCGCACCCCCGGCTCGAGGAGCACGCCGGCAGTGATGAGCCGGCGGAGCATGTTGGGGATGATGAAGGTGGAGGTCACCTGCTCCCGCTGGACCACGTCGCCGAAGCTGCGCTCATCAAATCTTCGCATCACCACTGTCTTCCCGCCGGTGAGGTAGTGCGGTGCGAACACGGTCAGTAGGGACGCCGAGTGGAAGAGTGGGACGAGTGCGAGGCCGACCTGATCGGGGCTCTGTCCGAAGCCAAGGTCGACGAGCTCATTCGTCGCGTTGACCACCACGCTCTGGTGGGAGAGGACCACTCCCTTGGAGTAGCCGGTGGTACCTCCCGTGAACAGGATGACTGCCGGGTCCAGCGGTGCAGGGACGGGCGCGTCGCCGGGTGAGCTGCCAACAACGACGAGCGCCTCGTAGTCCTCGTTCTGCTCGTACGCAAGCATGCCGGGGTGCAGTCTGCCAGTGTCGCGCGCAGCAGCGAATGCGCCTTTGAACTCGGACTCCACAAGAACGGCCGTGGGTTTGGTGAGCGCGATGCCGTTGACGAGCTCATCTGTGGCCCAGCGCCAGTTGAACGGGACATAGACGGCCCCGGCGGCAACGATGCCGAGGAAGGTCTCGAGGGCGAAGGTGCTGTTGCCTGATAGCACGCCCACCCGGTCGCCCGGCTGGATGCCGGCCTCCCGCAACCCGCGGGCAAGTCCCCATGCCCGTTCGGAAAGCTCCCGATGGGTGAGGCGCTTGTTCTCGTCGACCACCGCGATCTGGTCGGGGTGACGTCGGTGGTTCAGACGGATGAAGTCAACCAGAGTCAGCATCAGTTGGGGCCCCCGTCCCTGTCCGGGAATTCGCTCACGTCGCGCCGGAGAAGGATCAGGCTGCTAGAGAACGTCATGACCACCTCGCCCCGGTGGTTCAGTGTCCGGTAGTCAAATGTCCAGACGCCCTGGCCGGGGCGCCGGGTTGGGCGCGACCGCCGCAGGGTGGCCTCGGGGTGGATCGTGTGCCCAATCATCACCGGGCTGAGCGCCCTGACACTGTCCACTCCCAGCCAAGCCCGCACGTTACCGAAGATTCCGGTCTGCGTCAGCAGCCCGAGTGACAGGGACATGGTCAGCGGTCCGTGCGCGATTCGCTCGCCGAAGCTGTGGGCCGCCGCGTACTCCGCGTCCAGGTGTAGGGAAACCCAGTCGCCCGTGAGCCCGGCCCACGTGACCAGATGACTGTCGGTGATCGTGACACCTGGGCCGACAACCTCAGCACCCTCGCTGAGATCCTCCCAGAACACGTCCCCCTGACCAGTGACCTTGCGGGTGGTCGGCCTCGCCGTCATCGCCCCTCCCCGGCCTCAACCGAGACCTCATGCTCCTCGGCCAAGAACCATTTCAGGTCTCCGATGAACTGCTCCTTGTGCTCTCGAAGTCGATGGGCGTCAGGACCCTCAAACGCTATCGCCACGTCGCGCACCAAGTCGAACGACAGCTCCGCCACCCCGTCGCACGGCCACGACTCGTACACCTTGACGGCCGGGTTCTGGACGTAGCGTCGTAGCTCGGCGAGCTTGCGGACGTACTCAGGCTGCTCCTCCTGCCAGTGCCTTATGAACGCTTCGCGCTCGATGCCGGGCTTTCGGCTGATGACTGCAATGACTTTAACCATGACCATCCCTAACAGACGAGCGTTTGTTTGCTACGTTAGGACCCGAAGGTCCAACGGTCAATACGTCAGCCTGGTCCGCCGAGAGATGGCTCTAGGAAGGGAGGCGCGGATGGCAGGTGCATACGAGGGCAGGGTGGCGGTGATCACGGGCGCGGGCGGTGGCCTGGGGCGTGCGGTAGCAACAACGCTGGCCGCAGGCGGCGCCCGGGTGGCCTGTTCCGATGTCGATCTTGAGGCGGTGCAGCAGACGGCCGACATGGTCCGCAGCGCGGGCGGTTTCGCTTCGGCGCACCGGGTCGACGTCGCCGTAGAGCCGTCGTTGGAGCAGTGGCGGGACGACGTGCACGATGCCCATGGGACCGTGACGATAGTTGCGAACGTGGCTGGCATCCTCGACCGCCAGCGGATGCTGGATGTCGACCTCGAGGCATACATGAAGGTTATCCGGGTGAACCTGGGGGGAACGTACGCGTGCACGCGGACTTTCGCACCTGACCTGATCGATGCGGGCTGGGGTCGCGTGGTGAATGTGGCTTCCATCGCCGGGGTGACCGGCTACCCCTATCCCTCCTATGCATCGTCGAAGGCGGGGGTCGTCAACCTGACTCGGTCTCTGCTCGTGGACCTTTGGGGATCCGGGGTGACAGTGAACTCAGTCTGTCCCGGCGCGATGGACACGCCAATGCTTCACCGGGATGCTCTGCAGACCATGCTCAGCCGGACGCCCTCGAACCGCATCGTCACGCCTGAAGAGATGGCGGGGGTTGTGGGCTTCCTCTGCACGGATGCCGCTGCCTGCATCAACGGTGCAGCCATCGTGGTGGACGGTGGCGCAACCGCAGTCTTCAGATACTTCGAATAGCAATCCCAGAGACGAGGACACAGCATGGACTTCACCGAGTCGGACGAGAGGCTCGCCGTCCGCGAGACCGTCGCGAGGATCGGCCGCAAGTACGGCCACGGCTACTTCGTGGAGAAGGCGCGCGCCCGGCAGCATCCTGCGGAACTGTGGGACGACCTCGTCCAAGGTGGCTTTGCCGGTATCAACATCGCCGAAGAACACGGTGGTTCTGGCGGCGACCTCTACGACCTGATGATCGTCGCCGAGGAGCTGGCAGCCGCGGGAAGCCCCTTAATGACCCTGGTCGTCTCTCCGGCGATCTGCGGGCCGATTCTCAGCGACTTCGGCACGCCAGACCAGCAAAAGCAGTGGCTCACCGGGATCGCCACTGGAGAAGAGCGGATGGCCTTCGCCATCACCGAGCCAGACGCCGGGAGCAACTCCCACAACCTAGCCACCAGCGCTGTTCGAACTGCGAAGGGTTGGCGGCTCAGGGGGGATAAGTACTACATCTCCGGAGTCGACGACGCACGGTCCGTCCTGGTCGTGGCCCGGACCGGAACCGATGAGAAGACCGGTCGAGGGCGACTGTCACTGTTCGTGGTGGAGACAGACCGCTCAGGGCTTAGGATCGCGCCGATCAGCACGCAGGTGCTTGCGGCCGAGCGCCAGTTCACGCTCACCTTCGATGATGTGACCGTGCCAGAGGGCAACATGATCGGTGCTGAGGGTGGGGGACTGGCGCAGCTCTTCAAGGGCCTCAACCCCGAGCGCATCATGTCCTCCGCTGTGTGTACTGGCATCGGGCGATACGCCCTGGACAAGGCCTCCGTCTACGCTCGCGAGAGGGTGGTTTGGACACAGCCGATCGGCGCTCACCAAGGCATTGCGCATCCGTTGGCCAAGGCGTACATCAGTGTGGAGAGCGCACGTCTGCTCAACCAGAAAGCCTGTGTCCTGCACGGCCAGGGGGTGGACTGCGGAGCCGAGGCCAACATGGCCAAGTACAGCGCGGCGGAGGCTGCGGCTGCCGCCCTTGACGCAGCGATCCAGACCCACGGAGGCAATGGTCTGTCGGACGAGTTCGGGCTTGCCGACCTATGGGGACTGACCCGGCTCTACGGCATTGCTCCGGTCAGCAAAGAAATGATCCTCAACTACGTGGGCCAGCATCTGCTTGGGCTGCCCCGGAGCTACTGAAGCGGCAGATCAGCTGGCTCCTTCGGCTGGAGGCGGTCATCGGTCGGTTGGGCCTCCGACGAGCTGCACTCGAGATGATTTGTGTCCGCCAGACGTGCATGGCGCCGGGGTCATCACGCGGAATCGACGCCGATTTTGACGGCGACAGGACGATTCTCTTGTCGTCTACGAGACGTCCCTGTAAGTTAGTGGAACAAACGTATGTTCGCCGAAGTGAGGTTGCAGTGTCAGACGCGTCGAGTCTCCTGAGCCCGGTCCTGGTCGGCCCCTATCTGCTACGGAACCGCGTGGTCATGCCGCCGTTGACGCGCAATCGCGCCACCGACGAGTTCGTGCCGACCGCTCGCATGGCGGTGTACTACGCCCAGCGCGCCTCAGCGGGCCTGCAGGTGGCGGAAGGCGCGCCTATCAGTGAGCAGGCCGTTGCCTATCCACGTGTCCCGGGCATTTGGAACGCCTCTCAGCGGGACGCGTGGCGCCAGGTGACTGACGCCGTCCACGCGGCCGGGGGCGTCATCTTTCTGCAGTTGTGGCACGTCGGGCGAGTGTCGCATTCGCTGACGCAGCCCAGTGGGGAGCTTCCGGTTGCGCCCTCGGCCGTCCGTATCGAAGAGGGAGAGATTTACACACCCGAGGGCCTGCAGGAGTTCGAAGCTCCGCGGTCCTTGGGAACCGACGAGGTCAGAGCCATCGTGCAGGACTATGCCGCTGCCGCGCGGAACGCGATGCGCGCCGGTTTCGACGGCGTTGAGATCCACGGCGCCAACGGCTACCTCGTCGACCAATTCCTCAACGACCAGGTCAACCGGCGCACGGACAGATACGGCGGCGACGTGCCGAATCGCCTCCGGTTCCTTCTCGAGGTCGTGGACGCCGTCGCAGCGGTCTGGGGCCCAGACCGCGTTGGGGTTCGGCTGTCGCCTTCAGGAACGTGGATGGACTGTCGAGACACCGACAAGAAGAGTCTCTACAGCGCCGCGGTCGAGGCGCTGGGCGAGCGTTCTTTGGCGTACCTGCACTTGGTCGAACCCACCATCGCAGGGAGTATGAGCGTCGAAGCCTCACCGGACGCCATCTCCTCTGCGTACTTTCGCCATTTGTACAGCGGGACGCTGATCGTTTCAGGCGACCACACGCTGGAGTCGGGGGCGAAGGCGATCGACAACGGAACAGCAGATCTTGTGGGCTATGGACGGGCCTTCATCGCTAACCCGGATCTGCCGACCCGGTTCGAGCAGGGGGCGCCCCTCGCCGAGGCAGACCGTGCGTTGTTCTACTCGCATGACGACAAGGGATACACGGACTACCCGACCATCGAGGAGGAACGGCACCTGACCGCCTTGATGGCCGCCGAGGAGGCGGGGCAGCTGTCCTTCGAAGCCGTGCGCCGGGCGCTTGTGAACGGCGACCCCCTTGCCCAGGTGGCTCGGTCGCAGCACTACGCGCGGGCGCACTTTGCGCCCGAGCCGAGGTGAGGATCAGAGTGACACCCCGGTTAGCAGTCACGAGAGCTTGCCTGCACTGCTAGAGATCGAGGAACGCGATGAGCGAAAACCAACCGGACGACTGGAGTGTCGCGGGCGCATACGAGGTGTCGGCCGGTATCTGGCGCATTCCCCTTCCCTTACCGAACGACGGTCTGCGCGCTGTTAACGTGTATGCCGTCGCCGACGGCGATCAGGTTGTCATGATCGATGGTGGCTGGGCGCTTGATCAGGGCCAGGAGCTACTGGCCCAGTCCCTGGACAAGGCTGGCTTCGGACTGGCGGACATTTCACAGTTTCTCGTGACTCACGCACACCGTGACCATTACACGCAGGCTGCCGCGGTGCGCCGCACATATGGCACCCGTGTCAGTGTGGGAGAGCACGAGCGCCCCGCCATGGAGCTGATCGGGCCGGGCGCCAAGCGGCCTGAGTTGCCGCACCTACAGATGTTGACGGCTGCGGGTGCCCCGGACTTGGCCCAACTCCTTCGCGGCATGCCGTCTAGCGAAACTGACTCAGCCGACTGGGAGGCACCGGACGACTGGGTAGCCGATGGGAGCCGGTTTGTGTTGCAGTCCAGGACGCTCATGGCGAGGCACACGCCCGGCCATACCCGCGGACACCTCGTCTTCCACGATTCCGCAGCCGGAGTGCTGTTCGCGGGCGACCACGTTCTGCCACACATCACGCCCTCCATCGGGTTCGAGCAGGTCCCGCCACAGTCGCCACTGTCCGACTACCTGTCCTCCCTTCATCTCGTCAGGACGATGCCTGACGCGGTCCTGCTGCCAGCACACGGCCCGGCTACCCAGAGCGTCCACGCCCGCGTCGACGAACTGCTGAATCACCATGAGGAGCGCCTCGACGCCTGCTTTGCAGCGCTTGAGGCCGGAGCGGACTCGGCTTTCGCGGTCGCCGACAGGCTCGACTGGACCCGTCGGCGACGAGCGCTAGGCGACATGGATCCGTTCAACCAGATGCTCGCCATCGTCGAGACGGCCGCCCATCTCGACGTCCTCGCCGAGCGAGGGCGGGTGCGCCGCGCGGAGGTCGACGGCAGAGTGTTCTACTCGCTTGGGTCAGGTTGAGACGCTGGCTCTCCCGATGACCGTAAGGGCATCGACGTGTGATCAGCTGATGGTCCCCCTGCAACCGCAGGTCGCGGCGTGATCCACGTCCCAGTGCACGGCGGGCCAGGGTGGAAAAGGCCGTAAGTGATTAGGGTGCGGCTCTTCTGGAGTGAGCCTCAGGCCGCTTGCGGGATGAGCTCGTTGGCGTAGCGGTTTTGGTGGTTGCGTGTCGTTCTGGGGCGAGGTGGAAGGGCCAGTAGTCGTCGAAGTCGTCGTTGCAGCGTAGGGCTCGGAGTTTCAGGACGGCTTCGGCTCCGGGTAGGCCCCAGCGGGCGCCGGTGATGTCCATCCGGTCTTTCACGAGGTGTCGGCAGGCGCCTTCGATGACGCCGGTGGCGATCGGCCAGCCGTGGCTGAGTGCGGTGGGGTAGTCCAGGTGCGGTGCCAGGTTGGTCAGGTACTTCGCGCAGGCGTCGGCACCCTTGCGGTCAGCTTTGGTCAGGGTGCGGTTGGTCGCGGTCCGTCGGATCGCGCCGGCGACTGCGGTGGCGTGTCCGCGTAGAACCTCGCGGGCCTTGGCGGCGACCCACGCTTCGGCGGCGGGGTCGGCCTCGCGGAAGAAGCACCAGGCGGCCTTCCAGAGGTACTCAAGAACATGCACGAAGTCCACGACCACGCTGATGGTGACCTCACGCGCGGAGGCTTCGGCGGCGATCCGGTCGAGCTGATGGCCGTTGCCGTCCACGAGCACGACCCAGGTGCGTTGGTGGCGGGGGTCGCGGCGTACGGCTTCGTCGAAGATGGTTCCGATGACGGTCGAGGTGCTCTGTTCGACGCTGGCTGTCAACCACTTGTTGGCGGCGGTGGGACCTGTTGTGGCGGCGTCACGCTCGGCGTCGCTGCTGGGCATGATGTCCGCGACGGTCCGCACTGCGGGGGTGGCGTCGTAGACGGCCCCGACCTCAGCCATCCGTTTACGGTTGCTCTCTCCCCTTTGGATAGGCGGGTTTTGAGCTTGGGGCTGGCCTTCGCTGCGGCCTTCGCGGTCTGGGGGCGGAGCGCCCCGGGACGCATCACGATGCCCTTGCCGTCACACGAGAGCACCAGCAGATCACCGGGCTGACCTTCGGGTGGGAGCCGCTTGGCGTAGTAGGCCTCGAAGTCGACGGCGGCCCGGTCGGCGAGCTGCTCGAGCTGTCGTTTCCCGACCTTCTGGCCGGTGGCCCGCCCGATCGCCAGCTGGGTCTCGTCGAACGATCCGCGGCCGCCTCGACCGCCGCAAGCCGCCTGATTTCCGTGGGACTGCCGTTCGGTGGGCAGGTTCAGCGCCGCGTCGGCGGGGTGCAGGTTCGGCTGCTGTGGGGCGCGGTAGGCCAGCCGGTTGACCTGCACGGTCCCGAACACGGTCAGCAGCTCACGGGCGTGACCCGGCTCGACCCGGCCGCGCCGGACGCCGTCGGCACCAGTCACGTCAAGCCGCGGTTCGGCCTGCTCGGTCTGGGCCCGCAGCGTCAGGTGGTCCTGGAACAGCTGCCGGATCAGCCCACGTCCCTCGGTGTTGAGCTGGTCCTCCAGAGCGCCATGGCTCAAGCCAGCTGCGGGCGTCCGTCCAGGAACCGCACCAACGTCTCGAACAACTCACGGCTATCGGCGAACGCGTCCACGACATCGCTGGTGCCGTGACTGATGTCGCCGCTGATGTCGACGCTGATGTCGCCGGTGTCGTCGGCCGTGGTTGTGCCGGTCACCGCTTCAGCCGGTTGATCAGCGTGGCCCGACCGGCTTCGCCGTCCGCTTCGATCTTGGCCAGCGCTGCCCGATAGCGGGCGGTGGCGGCCTGCACCGCCGCGACGTCCTGCGCGGGCAGCATCAAGAACCGGGTCCGGCCGCCCTGGCTGTAGGACAAGACCTCGAGATCGCGCATCGATTCAACGAGCCAAGTGCCACCTCCGAGGCCGCTCATGTGGGGCTCTACTACCCCAATCGCAAAGGCAGCAGCAATCGCCGCGTCGACCGCGTTGCCACCCATGTTCAACATGCTCACACCTGCCTGAGCAGCGCGCTCATCGGGCGCAGCCACGACACCAGCACGCATCAGCCTACCGCGGGCCAGCAACTCGGCGGTTCCTTCAACCCACGATGGTAAGGGCAAAGGCCGGCTCAGCCGAGGCGCCCTGCAAACTGACGGTCGGATCCAGTTCAACGGGGCATCGCTGTCGGCTCGGACGATTGCCGAGGGTCCGTACCACGCGTTCGAGAGTCTGCAAGTCAGCCCGCCGCAGACAGGCCCAAATGGGGGGCGCTAACGGCCGGGGGTCCCGAATATTTCAGCTAACTCGGTTGTACATGTGCCGGGAGTGTGTGTCCCTCGTGTCGGTCGTGGCTCTGCGCATCCTGGCACACACAGCGCAAGGGGATATGGATCTGTCGTCTGTCGAACGCGTTCATCTTTGAAGCATTCGGAAGTCGGTGTCGAAGAGTGAGAGCTCCCCTTCCGTGACGAGGTGGCGGACGACGAAGGCGCGTTGTCCGACCCGCCACAGTCCTTCTCCTACTTGCAGGTCCGGCAGCTGGGCCCGTTCCGCGACCGATAGGCCGAGGACGTCGGCGGTATGTGGCGCCTCGGAGGTCTCCTGCTGGTAGACGATCTTGGTCGAGCAGTCGGCGAGGAGCCCCTGTGCGAGGGCGCGGGCGTCGGAGTCGGCGCCGCCGACGGCGTCGAGGTCGGAGAGGCGGTGGATGACCATGAGGTTGGCGATGCCGAGTCCGCGGGAGAGCTTCCACTGCGACTGCATCCTTGCGAGGAGTGCCGGCTGTCGGATCATCCGCCAGGCCTCGTCGTAGATGACCCACCGTTGCCCGGCGTCCGGATCGGAGAGCGATGCTTCCATCCATGCGGAGGCGCAGGTCATCACCATGGCGACCAGCTGGTCGGATCCCTGGATCCGCGACATGTCCAGGGAGACCAGTGGCAGCGACGGGTCGAAGGTCACGGTGGACGGCCCGTCGAAGAGGCCGCTGAGGTCGCCTGAGACGAGCCGCCGGAGTGCGTGCCCGACCTCACGGCCGTCGGCAGTGAGTTGGTCGACGGTGGCGCCGGATTGCCCCATTCGGGGCTCCAACAATGCGCAAACCACCATGGGCAGGGTCGGCGTCGCCGTGTCCGAGCAGGCGGCCGTCAGCGCCGCATCCAGCGCCGTGTGCTCCATCGCCCGCAGCGGTCGCCCGAGCGACGACTCAGCCAACGATCCGAGCAGAACCCTCCGGCGGGTCTGCGCCGTGGCTGCCCACGTTTGGTCGCTCTGGCCGGCGGCTCGTGGACCGGGGTCCAACGGGTTCAGGCGGTTGTCGTTTCCGCCTCCGAGCTCGATTGCCTGACCTCCAACGGCTTTGGCGACTGCTGTCCACTCGCCCTTCGGATCCCCGGGGACGTAGACCCGTCGCCCGAAGGCGATCGACCGGGTCGCGAGCGACTTCGCGAGGCATGACTTCCCCTTGCCGAGCACTCCGGCCAGCAGGCAGTTGGGGTTCGTGATGACTCCTTGGGCGTAGAGCACCCATGGGTCGAAGCAGAAGCCGCCGCCGGACCAGGCGTCCTGGCCTATGAAGACTCCGTCGCTGCCCAGGCCGGCCTCAGCGAGGAAGGGGTAGGCGCCTGCCAGGACCTCGCTCGTGGCTCGGTGTGACGGAAGTCGAAGTCGCCGCATGGACCTGAGGGCGTCGGTCCCGGCCTCTCCGCCGGCAGGAAGGTACGCCGCCTCGGCCGCCGCCTCTCGCTCAGCCTGAAGCGACTCCCGGCGAGCAGCCACCAGGGAGCCGCGCACTTCGGAGCTACGACGCCGTGCGGCGGATCGCCGCGACCATCGTCCGCGGCGACCAACGTCCGCGGGGGTGAAGAAGGCCGAGACGTGCGTCGTTCCGTCGTCCATCTCAGTCGACCTTCCTGGCCAGGGGCAGCGCCGCTGAGGCGAACGCTCGGGCCTGTTGGCCCACCAGCCGGCGTGTCTCGCAGCCGGCTTGGGTCGCTGCCCGTTCGACCTGGGCGACGGCGGACTCGAGGTCGTTGCGGCTGGCGGCGGTGACTGCGAGGAGGCCGGTGAACCGCAGGTCCGCGTGGCCGCCGATGAGCGCCTGCTCACGTTCGAGGACGTCACCGAGCTCTCGGTCGTCGGCGAGATCGGCGACCGCGCCGATGCGCGCCTTCTG
>JAABUM010001462.1_pt1 | contig 35425 bp, 31 predicted proteins | sample 5559161 | NCBI WGS metagenome assembly JAABUM01 (sample SAMN10711868, study PRJNA513369) | rock metagenome | isolation source: Antarctica rocks | place: Antarctica: Victoria Land, Siegfried Peak nord
TTCCACGTGGAAGCGCGTCTCGCTCTGCCGCCAGAGCACGATTTCCGCCTTGCCGAACACCGTCCGCGTGCACATGCCGGACGGGAACGCCGAGCTGTGCAGGTCGAGCGGGCAACCCGCCGCCAGGGCGTCCAAAGCGCCAGGCCCGTCCAGCGTCAGCCCAATCTGCCGATGCGCGATGTCCACCACCGCCGCACCCTGGACCGCGATGGCCGGGTCCAACGTGCCCGGCGGCCCGAGCAGCAGCCACTCGTCGGGTCCGAGCCAAAGGGCCGTACGCTCGCCGGCCGATGCCGCACGGCAGGGCTCGACGGAGAGCGCGAACCCGAAAGCGGCCCCGAGCGACGCAGCGCTGCCGCGGAGCGATAGCCGCGCCAGCTCCGCCGCCGGTGCCACCACTAGCCGGCCGGGAATGGCGATCGGCCGCAAGCCGTCCAGCGGACTGCGCCAGGGCAGCACCTGCTGCAGCGAGTGCTCGCGCTCAAGCGTGAACGTATCAGGCATCGAGCCGTGCCCCCTTGGGATCGAGGAACACAGGGTCGACGACACGCACCGGCATCGCCCCGCGCTCCAATTGCACGTGCAGCGTCTCGCCCCGGCGGGCGCGGCCGTCCGCCACCATCGCCAGCGCGATCGAGTGGCCGAGCGTCGTGCCGCCATAGGACGACGTGACCCAACCCAGCGACTTCGTCCCGGCCGGCGCCTGCGCCGCCTCGGTAACCTGCGCGCCCTCGTCCAGCACGAAGTCCGGGTCCGCCGTGCGCAGGCCGACCAATTGCCGCCGGCCCGGCGCCGTCATGTCCGGCCGCGCCAGCGAACGCTTGCCGACGAAGTCCCGCTTCGCCTTGCCCACCGCCCAGCCCAGGCTGAGGTCGTCGAGCGTCACCGTCCCGTCGCTCTCCTGGCCCACAATGACATAGCCCTTCTCCGCCCGCAGCACGTGCATCGCCTCAGTGCCGTAAACGCAGCCACCCAGCGCCTCAACGCGGGCGTGGATGGCGTCCCATACTGCCTCGGCGCACCCCGCCGGCACGTTGACCTCGAAGCCGAGCTCGCCGGTGAAGCTCACCCGGAACAGCCGCATCGGCACGCCGAGGATCTGGCCCAGGGCGACGCTCATATGCGGCATCGCCGCCGCGCCGATGTCCATTCCGTCCACAAGCGGCGTCAGCACGTCGCGGGCGCGCGGCCCCTGTACCGCCAGCACCGCCCACTGCTCGGTGATGCTGGTCAGCCAGACCTGCAGGTCCGGCCACTCGGTTTGCAGGTAGTCCTCCATCAGGGCCAGCACCCGGGGGGGGGCGCCGCCGGTCGTGGTGGTCACGTGGAAGCGATCGGCGGCCAGGCGTCCGACCACGCCGTCATCGAGCAAAAAGCCGTTCTCGCCAAGCATCAGGCCATAGCGGCAGCGGCCCGGCGCCAGCTTGGCCCAGGCGTTCACATACATGCGGTTCATGAACTCGGCCGCGTCCGGGCCGACGATTTCAATCTTTCCGAGGGTCGAAGCGTCGAACAGCCCGACCGCCGACCGGACGGCGCGGCACTCCCGCGCCGTCGCTGCGTGCAGGTCCTCGCCCGCCCAGGGGAAATAGTGCGCGCGCTTCCACAGGCCCACGTCCTCGAACACCGCGCCGTGCGCCGCCGCCCAGCCGTGGATGGGCGTGGTGCGGACCGGATCGAACAGCACGCCTCGGCTATAAGCCGCGAGCGTACCGAAGGTGACCGGCGTATAGGGCGGACGGAAGGTCGTGAGGCCCACGTCCGGGATCGCAGCACCGAGATGCCCGGCCACGATCGACAGCGCATTCATGTTGCTGGTCTTGCCTTGGTCGGTCGCCATGCCGGTCGTCGTGTAGCGCTTGACGTGCTCGATACTCCGAAAACCCTCCTGCGCCGCGAGCTTGAGGTCCTTGCTGGTCACGTCGTTCTGGAAATCGACGAAGGCACGGCGCTGCGGCCGGGCGGCGGGCGTCGGCGCGGTCCAGCGCGCGGGCAGCACTCCTGCTATCCCAGTACGGGCCAGTTTCGGTGCCTCGAACCCGGCGGCGCGCGCCGCTGCCGCACCGGCCAACGCGCCATCCGCCAGCACCTCGGCGAGCGCATGGACACCCTGGCACGCGCCGGCGCAATGCACGCCGGCCGGTGGCTCGGCGGGCAGGAACGCCTGGGACGCCTGATCGAAATGCAGCTTGCCACGGGCCTGCGAAAACAGGTTCAGCGACGGGGTCCAGCCGCCGCTCATGCCCAGCACGTCGCAGCGGACCCACTCCCGGTCCCGCACCCGCCCGTCCAAGCCGACGCGCCCCATGACCGCGACCCGGATGCCCCGGCGTCCGCGCGTCTGCAGTACCTGGAGGCCGGTCTCCACCCGTATGCCGGCGAGCCGTGCCGCAGCCGGCAACGGTCCATCCACCTCAGGGCGCATATCGGCGACCAAGGCGACATCGACGCCACAGGCCCGAAGGTCCAGCGCCGCGCGATAGGCCGTGTCGCTCGTGGTCACCAAAACGGCGCGGCGGCCGGCGGCGGCGCCATAGCGGACGGCGTAGGTGCGCACGGCGTCGGCTAGCATGACGCCGGGCCGGTCGTTGCCGGGGAACACCAGCGGCCGTTCGATGGCGCCGGCCGCAATCACCACCTGCTTGGCTCGCACCTGCCACAGCCGCTCGCGCGGCAGCGCCGGGTCAGGGTCGGGCAGGTGGTCGGTCAGGCGCTGGGCCAGGCCGATCATGTTGCCGGGATACCAGCCGAACGCCGTGGTGCGCGTTAGCAGCACGACATCGCGCCGTGCCGCTAAAGCGCCGATACGGGCCGCGACCCAATTGGACGCGCTTGCGCCGTCGATCCCGCTGGGAGCGCTGCTCCGCAGCCATGCAGTGCGGTCGGCTAGCAGGCTGCCGCCGAACCGTGGCTGCTCGTCGCACAATATGACCCGTGCGCCGCCTGCCGACGCCGCCTCTGCCGCCGCCAGGCCAGCCGGGCCGGAGCCGATCACCAACACGTCGCAATGTGCGTAGCGGCTGGCGTAGTGGTCCGGGTCGGGCCGGTCGGGCGCGCGGCCCAGCCCGGCGGCACGGCGGATGATGGGCTCATACAGCTTGGCCCATGCCCCTTGCGGCCCCATGAACGTTTTGTAGTAGAACCCGGCTGGCAGCAGCGGCGCGGCAAGGTCGTTGATGGCCTGCACGTCGAAGGCCAACGTCGGGAAGCGGTTTTGGCTGCGCGCCACCAAGCCGTCATACAGCTCGACCGTCGTCGCCCGCAGGTTCGGCGTGCACGCGCCGCCGCCGCGGTCCACTTCCACCAGCGCGTTCGGCTCCTCCGATCCCGCCGCCAGCACGCCGCGCGGCCGGTGATACTTGAACGAACGCCCCATCAGCCGCACGCCGTTCGCCAGCAGGGCGGAGGCAAGGGTATCGCCGGGCTGGCCCTGGTAGGCGCGGCCATCGAAGGTGAAGCGGAGGCTCATGCGGCGCCCCACCGCTCGGTATCGGTCCGCATCGCCGGCGCGTCCGGGCTCTCGGTCGACGCCATGCCGTGCGGACGCGACGCGCCGGCGACATAGCTGGCGATGAACCGGTCGGTATAGGTGTCGCGCACCGCGTTGAAGAAGCGGCCGCAGCCGTGGGTGTGCCGCCAGCGCTCCGCGTGCTCGCCCATCGGGTTGGTGCGCGCATACAGGAACTCGCCCCAGGCGTGGTCGTCGATGGCCGAGGGATCTGCCGGACGGGCGATGTGCGCCTCGCCGGCGTAGGTGAACTCGGCTTCGGGCCGGCCGCCGCAAATCGGGCAAGGGATGATCAGCATATCAATGCGCCACCGCGGCGGCGGCGGCCTCGTCGATCAGCTGCCCGCTGCGGAAGCGGTCCAGCGCGAAGGCTGCGTTGATCGGGTGCGGCGCGTCGTGCGCCATAGTGTGGGCGAACACGTGGCCCGACCCCGGCGTCGCCTTGAACCCGCCGGTGCCCCAGCCGCAGTTCACATACAGCCCCGGCACCGGCGTCAGGTCCATGATCGGGCTGCGGTCCGGCGTCACGTCGACGATGCCGCCCCAGTTGCGCAGCATCCGCATGCGGCGGAACTGCGGGAACAGCTCGCAGATCGCGTCCAGCGTATGGGTCGCGATGTGCAGCCCGCCCTGCTGGCTATAGCTCGTGTAGGCGTCCGTGCCCGCGCCGATGACCAGCTCGCCCTTGTCCGACTGGCTGATGTAGGCATGGATGGTGTTGGACATGACGACGCAGGGGAAGCACGGCTTGACCGGCTCGCTGACCAAAGCCTGCAGCGGATAGCTTTCGAGCGGCATGCGCACCCCGGCCTGCGCCATCACGACGCTCGTGTGCCCGGCCGCCACCACGCCGACTCGCTTGGTGGCGATCGCCCCACGCGTCGTGTCCACGCCACACACCCGCCCGGCTGCGTCGCGCCGTATCCCCGTCACCTCGCATTTCTGCACGATGTCGACCCCGAGCGCGCTCGCCGCTCGCGCATAGCCCCAGGCGACCGCGTCATGCCGGGCCGTGCCGCCCCGCCGCTGCAGCGCCGCGCCGAGCACTGGGTAGCGCATGCCACGGTCGAGGCTCAGCGGCGGACAGAATGCCTGCGCCGCTTCCGGCGAGAGCCACTCATTGTCAACGCCGGCCAGGCGGTTCGCGTGCACGTGACGCTTGCCCACCTGCACGTCATGCACCGTATGCGCCAGCATCATCACGCCGCGCGGCGAGTACATGACGTTGTAGTTCAGCTCACGCGACAGTCCCTCCCATAGCTTCAAGGCATGATCATACAGCGCGGCGCTCTCGGCCATGAGGTAGTTGCTGCGGATGATCGTGGTGTTGCGCCCGGTATTGCCGCCGCCGATCCAGCCTTTTTCCAATACCGCCACCCGGGTGATGCCGTGCAGCTTCGCCAGATAGTACGCCGTGGCCAGCCCGTGCCCGCCGCCGCCCACGATCACCGCGTCGTAGGCGGCGGCTGGCCGCTCCGGCGAGCGCCACTGCTCGTCCCAGCCGGAATGCCCGCGTACGGCCTCGCGCAGCAGGCGGGCGGCGGAGAAGCGACCTGTCGCCATCAATGGTCCCCAGTTAGGCCAGCCAGGTCTTCACGACGTCCGGATGCTGCTTCACCCAGTCCGCCGCGGTCTTGGCCGGGTCGACCCCGCTGGCCTGGTTCTGCAGCATCGCCGCCTGCTCGTCGGCCAAGGTCAGCTTGAACCGGGACAGGATGGCGCGGACCTCCGGATTGTCCTTCGCCAGGTCCTTGCGGGCGACGTTATTGACCGTCTCGTCGCCGCCGAACACGCCCTTTGGATCAGCGAGGTACTTCAGCTTGAACGACGCCCACATCCAGTGCGGCGTCCAGCCGGCGACCACGACCGGCTGCTTGCGCGAAATTGCGTCCTTTAGCGCCGCCACCATCGTCGCGTCGCTGCCGTCCACGAGCTGCATCGGCGCTAGGCCATATTCCTTCATCGCCTTCTCGGACGCACGCATCAGCCCGGCGCCGGGGTCGATGCCGATGATCTTGCCGCCGAACATCGCCGCGTTCGCCTTCAGGTCGGCAATCGAGTCCACCGTCACGTAGTCCGGCACCACCCAGCCGATCTTGGCGCCCTCGATGTTGGCCCCAGCCATGTCCACCCGGTCCTTCAGCTTGGCATAGTACGCCGCGTGCGTCGCCGGCAGCCAGGCCGCAACCATCAGGTCGGCGTCGCCCGAGGCCACCGCCTCCCACATCGCAGCGCCGGACACCGGGGTCAGCCGTGTCTCATAGCCGGCCTGCTTCAGCGTTTCCGACAGGATGTTGGTGGCGACGATCGCGTCCGCCCACTCCACATAGACGATCTTGACCGGACCCTTGCCGGCTGCCTTGGCGCCCTGTCCCAACGCCGCCGTGCCGATGACGGCCGCCGCGGTTCCCAGCACTTGTCTTCTCAGCATGATACGCTCCTGGTTGTTCATCGTGGTTGGGCCCGGCGGGACACCTGCTGCGTGATCCGGTCGAGGATGATGGCGAGCACCGCGATCGCAACCCCCGCCTGGAAGCCGCGCCCGGCTTCCAGGCGCTGGATTGCGCTCCAAACCTCGCGGCCCAGCCCGCCGGCACCGATCATGGCCGCGATCACCACCATCGACAGCGACAGCATGATGGTCTGGTTGATGCCCGCCATGATGGTCGGCAACGCCAGCGGCAGCTGCACTTTTACCAATTTCTGCCAGCGCGTGGTGCCGAATGCGTCGGCCGCCTCGGTCAGCTCGCCCTCCACCTGCAAAATGCCGAGCGCGGTGAGCCTGATGGTCGGCGGCATGGCGAAGATGACGGTGGCGAAGCAGGCCGACACCGGCCCCAGCCCGAAAAACGGGATGGCCGGGATCAAGTAAACAAAACTCGGCATGGTCTGCGCCATGTCCATGCAGGGCGCCACCACCCGCCAGGTCCGCGCATTGAGCGCCGCAATGATGCCGAGCGGCAGCCCGATCGCGATCGAGGCGGCGGTCGAGAGTACGACCATGACCAACGTCGTGATCATCGGGTCCCACAGCCGCAGGTTCCACAGGAAGGTGAAGCCGAGCATCGACCCGATCGCCAGCCGCCATCCCGAAACGCGCCAGGCCAGCAGGCCGAACGCCAGGATGATCACCGGCGGCGGCACCGCCTGCAGCAGCAGGGTAAGCTCCGCGATCCACTCCGTCACCGAGTGGCTGATGACCCGGGTAAGCCCCGACAGCGCGCCGGTCAGCCAATCGAGCGCCGCGTCGCACCAGATGTCGAGCGGAATGCGCGGAACGGACCAGTCCATCATGCCACTGTCTCCTCGGCCTTGGCGTGCTGCGGCACTTGGGAGCACCGGGCCAGCGCGTTGCACACGCCCACCCGGTCGATTGTGCCCTGCAGCAGTCCGTCGTCGTCCACCACCGCGACCGGCTCCGCCTCGCTCGCGACGACGGGCAGGGCCTCCCTGATCGTGGCGGACGCGTGCACGCGCGGGCAGGGTTCGACCGCCTGGCCCAGCGCCTGGCCCCCGCGTTGCGCCTGCCGCAGCGCCGCGACCCCGGCCCGGCCCTCCAGGTGCCCGGCCTCGTCCACGACCAGCGCGCTCGCCTGGCCCGCAGCCTCCAGCCGGGCCGCAGCGGCGCCGGGTTCGTCGTGGGTGCGCAGCAGCACGGGGATGGAGGCCAGCAGCGCCCCGACCTTGATGACGGAGGCCACGTCGATATGCTCGACGAAGCGCGCGACATAGGGCGTGGCCGGGTTCATCAGGATCTCCTCGGCATAGCCGAGCTGCACGATGGCGCCGTCCTTCATCAGCACGATGCGCCCACCGAGCGCGATCGCCTCGTCCAGGTCGTGCGACACGAACACGATGGTCTTCTGCAGCCGGTTCTGCAGCTCGACCAGCTCCTGCTGCATGTCCCGGCGTATCAGCGGATCAAGCGCGCTGAACGCCTCGTCCATCAGCAGCACCGATGCGTCGGCCGCCAGCGCCCGCGCCAAGCCCGCGCGCTGTTTCATGCCGCCGGAAAGCTGACTCGGGTAGTGCGCGTCCCAGCCCTTGAGGCCCACGAGCTCGATGGCGCTCATAGCACTGTCGCGCCGGGCCGCCTTGCCCATGCCCTGCACCTCGAGCCCGAACTCGACATTTTCGAGGATGGTCCGGTGCGGGAACAGCGCGAAGTGCTGGAACACCATGCCGAAGGTGTGGCGCCGGAAATTGCGCAGCGCCGCCGGCGCCATCGCGGTCACGTCGGCGCCGCGCACCCGGATCGTGCCGCCGCTCGGCTGCACCAGGCGGTTCAGGCAGCGCAGCAGGGTGGACTTGCCGCTGCCGGACAGGCCCATGACCACCAGGATCTCGCCCTCGACCACGTCGAAGCTGAGCTGGTTCAGGCCTACCGCCGTGCCGGTCCGCTCCAGCACCGTGGCGCGGTCCTCGCCAGCGTCGAGCATCGCCAGCGCCTCCGCCTCCCGCGCGCCGAACACCTTGCTGACCCGGCGCACCTCGATCAGCGTCGGTCGCGTTTCCGGCGCCCGCGCGGTGAGCAGGGCGGCGGAGCCGGCATCGAAGGCGAAGGGGGAGAGAGTCATCGGTCGATCACCAAATTTTCGAGGGGGCGACTGCAGCAAATCAGGATCATGCCTTGTTCGATCTCACGCTGCCGTATGCCGCCGCCGTGCTGCATGTCGACACGGCCGGACAGCATCCGGCTCTTGCAGGTCCCGCACACGCCGCGGGTGCAGGAGCTTGGCAGGCGCAGCCCGGCTTGGCGAGCCGCCATGAGCACCGTCGTTCCCGGCGGACAAGCGATGGCTCTACCGGATTTCGCGAAGGTCACGCTGAACGCGGCCTCGGCGGCTATCTCGGCCTCGATAACCTCGTCCGCGACGGGTCCGGGCAGCTCGTCGAAGCTGAAGCTTTCCTCGTGGTAGCGTCCGCGGTCGAACCCGGCCTGATCGAGCGAGGCGCGCACGCCGGCCATGTAGGGCGCCGAGCCGCAGCAATAAACCTCCCGCTCCAGGAGGTCGGGCACCAGCAGGCCGAGCATGCGGAGGTCGAGCCGTCCGACAAGGCCCGACCAGCCAGGCTCGCCACTCGTTCCCTCGACCACGTGCGCCACCCGCAGTCGGGGCAGCCGCCGCGCCATCAGCGCCAGCTCATCGCGGAAGATGATGTCGCCAGGCGAGCGTGCGCTGTGGACGAACACGACGTCACGGTCGTCCGCCCGGTCGAACAGCGTCCGGGTCATGCTCATCAGCGGTGTCGCGCCGCTGCCGCCCGAGAGGAACAGCAGCTTCGTCCCGGGCCTTTGCGGCAGGACGAATACACCGGACGGCCCCGAGGCGCGCAGGTGCATGCCCGGACGCATGGTGTCATGCAGCCAATTCGATCCGGAGCCGCCCGGCACCCGCTTGGTGGTGATCGAGACCGTCTCGGGCCGTGTCGGCGGTGAGGAGATCGTGTAGCAGCGGAACACCGTCTCGCCGTCGATCGGCAGCTCCAGGGTCAGGAACTGCCCGGCCTCGAAGCGAAACCAGCTTGGCCGCTCGGTCGCAAAGTGGAAGCTGCGTACGTCCGGAGTTTCCTGCGTCACCGTCCGGCATACGAGGGGGTCGTCGCAATCCACACCCCAGACCAGATGGACGTCGTGCGAGGCTTGGACCGGAGCGATCAGCATGTGGCTCCCATAGGAATGCTGGCAGGGAATACGCCTGCTTAATCCGCTGATGTTCCGCCCTAGTCGCTCTGCCGGCTTGTTCTATTGCGACATTGCGCTTGAACGCAGCCGCCATTGCAGTAGCTAGATTTGGTAGCCTAGACGTATTGCCGCCGCTCTGGCGGAAGCAGGCCGGGGTTGATCGGCGTCGCGGCCACGCCCTTGCCCGCGCCGGCACGGTGCAGGCTGGGTGGATGGCCATACGCTTGGCGGAACTGACGGGAAAGGTGGGCACCGTCGGCGAAGCCTGCCTCAATCGCAACATCCGTCACGCTTAGCGCCGTGTTGTTCAGCAGCCAGCTCGCATAGCGCAGCCGCAGCTCGCGATAGCCGACGGCCGGGCAGACCCCGAGCACCTGCCGGAACCGCCGCTCCAACTGCCGCGTCGAAAGCCCCACGCGCCGCGCCACTTCATGAATCGGCAGCGGCGTCCCGAGATGCTGCTCCATGGTCAGCAGCGCGCGGCGCACCCGCTCGTCCGTCTTGCCGCCGTCCGTCGCCAGCGGCGGATGCGGCTGTGCGTCGTCCGCACCGCGCACGCGGTTGAGCTGCATGATGTGCTGGGTTTTCTGTGCCTGGGCGGGTCCGACATGGCGGCTGATCAGATAGACCGCGAGGTCGGCGACGTTGCTGCCGCCCGAACAGGTGATGCGGTCGCCGTCGACCAGGAACAGGCGGTCGGCCTCGGCGTCCTGGTCCGGGAACTCGTCCTTGAAGTCCTGGTAGTGGAACCAGCTCACGCAGGACCGGCGGCCGGCCATCAGGCCCTCGCGGCAGAGCAGGAAGCTGCCGGTGCAGACCCCGATCAGCGTGGTGCCGGCTGTGGCGGCGGCGCGCAAATAGGCCTTCGCGGCGGGGTCGAGGGCCGGGCCTGAGTGCAGCAGCCCGCCGACCACGACGATGTAGTCGAGTTCGCCCGGGTCGATCAGCCTGGCTGTCGGACCCACCAGCAGCCCGCAACTGCTGCGAATCGGGTCCTGTTTTGCCGCCATGACCGGCCAGCGACAGCGGACCTGGCGTGAAAGGTCACCCTCGTCGCTGGCGAGCCGCAGCGCGTCGACGAACAGCGAAAACGCGGACAGGGTGAAGTTGTTGGCGAGAATGAACCCGATCTTGAGCGCCGCGTCGCCCAGTTTCATGTCCGTTTCCTAACCGCCCAGGCCCGCACGCAGCCGCTCGATATACCAGGTGCAGAAGGCGTCCACCATGTATTCGGCCGGCGCGTATGGGCCGGGCTCGTGACCGGAGCTCGCGGCACCCTCCTGTGCCATCGTCACGAATGCGGCGTCCTGCTCGTTGGTCGCGCGCCATACCTCGGTCAGCCGGTCCACGTCGTAGTCCACTCCCTCGACCGCGTCCTTCGCCACCAGCCAGGTGGTGCGGACCAGCGTACGGTCGGGCGATAGCGGCAAGGTTGCGAACGTCACGGCGTGGTCGCCCAGGAAGTGGTGCCACGAGTTCGGCTGCGTATGCAGATGCAGCGCGCCCATGCGCGGCTGGGTAAACCCCGCAACCAGGCGGCGCGAGGCCTGGCGCGCGTCCATCGTGTAGCTCTCGCCGGGGCCGTCGAGCGCCAGGCGTTCGGTGCGGAACCCGGTCGGTCGCCCATGTAGGTCCTCGACCGCGCGCCAGGGCAGGCCGGCGGCGTCCCAGATCCGCTCGAACTCGACTTGCGTGCGCTGGAACCGCTCGTAGTCCTCCTGCTGCGCCGGCATTACGTCGGCGGCGGAGTAGCCAAAGAAGTGGAACAAGCTGCGCAGCAGCTCCGGATGGCCGCCGCAATGGTAGCACTCGCGGTTGTTCTCGATCGTCAGCTTCCAGTTGCCGTGCTCGACCAGGTCGATCTGCGCCGCCACTTTGCAGTCCTGCAGCCGGTGCGGCGCGAGATACGGCCCGACCTGGGCCGCCATGTCGTCGAAGTCGAGCGGCGGCTCGTCGGCCAGGCAGATGAACAGCAGCCCGGCCAGGCTGCCCACGTGCACGGGTTTCAGCGCATGGCCCGGCGAGCCGATGCAGGACGGCATGTTCTCGGCGTGGATGAGCTGGCCCGTGAGGTCGTAGGTCCATTGGTGATACGGGCAGACCAGGTTGCCGACGAGGCCCCTCTTTTCGCGCAGGATGATCGAGCCGCGGTGGCGGCAAACATTGTGGAACGCCCGGACCTGCATGCTGTCGTCGCGCACCAGGATGACCGAGGTGCGGCCGATTTCCACCGTGACGAAATCGCCGGGCTCGGGCAGCTCGGGTTCGCTGGCGACGAAGATCCAGTGGCGGCCGAAGATCAGCCGCAGGTCGAGGTCGAGCACCTCGGGGCTGGTGTAGAATGCGGCCTCCAGGCTGTGGCCGGGACGCCGCCGGGCGATCAGCGCATCGAGACCGGAATGGGTGATAACGGTCATCTAGAGGTCCTTGGCGTGGCGCAGCCCGTCGAAGATGGCGGCGTGGATGTTGCGGCTGGCCACAGCGTCGCCGATGCGCATCAGGCGATACTCACCGTCGGGGTTGCGCGACACCGTCTGCGGCCGGCCGCCGAGCAGTGCCGCGTGGTCCACCTCACCCATGTTCACGGAAGCAGGCCGCAGGTCGTGATACAGCGCGTCGAGCGGCAGCGTGCCGTGCTCGACCACGACCTGATCGACCAGGCGCTCCTCCCGGCGCGTGCTGTAGTCGCTGCCGATCGTCGCCGCCAGCTTGTTGCCCTCACGCCGCACCGACAGCAGCCGGGTGTTGATGGTGATGCGCGCCCCGGCGCCGGACAGCACGCGGGCGTAGCCAGCGTGGTTCAGCCCGCCAAGCTCGGGCGCGAACATCCGCTCCGGCGTGATGATCTCCAACTCCGACCCGACCGCCGCGACCAGCTCGGCCGCTTGCATCCCCGGGTGGTTGCCGTTGTCGTCATACAGCAGCACGCGCTCGGCCGGCTTGACCTCGCCCGCAACCAAATCCCAGGTCGAGACCACCAGCTCGTTGCCGCTTTCCAGGATATGCGTGTTCGGGATGCCGCCGGTGGCGACGAATACGGTGTCCGGCGCCTCGGCGAGCACCTCCTCCGCCTCGGCCCACGTGGAAAAACGGATATCGACGCCGAGCCGGGCCAGCTCGGCCAGGCGCCAGTCCACGATGCCCATGTACTCCCGCCGCCGCGGCGAGCGTGCGGCCAGCAGGACCTGCCCCCCGGCCCGCTCCGTCGCCTCGAACAGCACGACCGCATGGCCCCGCTCGCCCGCGACGCGCGCCGCTTCCAGGCCAGCCGGACCCGCGCCCACCACCACGACCCGGCGCAGCGGCCCGCGCGTGCGCGCCACCACCTGCGGCATCGACGCCTCGCGCCCGGTGGCAGGGTTGTGGATGCACAACGCCTCGTTGCCGTCATAGATGCGGTCAATGCAGTAGCTCGCGCCGACGCAGGGGCGGATCAGGTGCTCGCGCCCTTCCGTCACCTTGCGGACGATGTGCGGGTCGGCGATCAAGGCGCGGGTCATGCCGACCATATCGAGCTTGCCCTCGGCGATGGCGTAGCGCGCGGTCGCGACGTCGTTGATGCGGGCGGCGTGGAACACCGGAATCTGCATCGCCGCCCGGACCTCGCCGGCGAAGTCGAGGTGCGGTGCGGAGCGCATGCCGGCGATCGGGATTACGTCGATCAGCGCCGCGTCGGTCTCCATGTGGCCGCGGATGATGTTCAGGAAATCGGCGAGGCCGGAGTTTTTGAAGCGCCGCGCGATCTCGATGCCCTCCTCGCGCGACAGGCCAATCTCCCAGTCCTCATCCGCCACCATGCGCAGGCCGAGCAGGAAGCCCGGCCCGACCGCGTCGCGCATCGCCTGCATCACCCGCATCGAGAACGACATGCGCGCGTCGAGGTCGCCGCCGAACGCGTCCTCGCGCTTGTTGGTGGCGGGCGACCAGAACTGGTCCGGCAGGTGGCCGTAGGCGTTGATCTCCAACCCGTCCAGCCCAGCCGCCTGCATGCGCTGGGCCGCCGCGGCATAGTGGCCGACGATGCGGTCGATGTCCCAGTCCTCGGCCTCCTTGGGGAACGAGCGGTGCGCGGGCTCGCGCAGTGGTGACGGCGCCAGCACCGGCAGCCAGTCGGCCTTGTTCCAGGCGGTGCGGCGGCCGAGATGGGTGATCTGGATCATCACCGCCGACCCGTGCTCATGGCACTCGTCGGTGAGGCGCCGCAGCCAGGGCACGATCTCGTCCTTATAGGCCAGCAGATTGCCGAACACCGGCGGGCTGTCGGGCGACACCACGGCGGACCCGGCCGTCATCGTGAGCGCCACGCCGCCGCGCGCCTTCTCGGCGTGATACAGCCGGTAGCGGTCCTTCGGCATGCCATCTTCGCTGTAGTACGGCTCGTGCGCCGTGCTCATCACCCGGTTGCGCAGGGTAAGGTGCTTCAGCTGGTAGGGCCTCAGCAGCGGATCGGTCGTCCGGTCGAGGACGTCGGCGTGTGCGTCCATGGCGGCCTTGTTCCTTGCCTTGTGGTCGCCGCACAGCATACAGGTGGCGAAGCCCGCGACGATAGCCGAACTTGGTCCTTTGTTAACCGAATTGAGCTGATCGATGTCGGATGCTGGGCAGCCTTGGGCTTAGGCGCGGTTCTCAGGACAATAGCATTCGACGCCCCCGACCCTCTCCCGGGGGGAGAGGGCCTCAGCACGACGTCTTTCTTCCAAATGCGCTAGCTTTGGCGACGTTTATGCGGCCCATTGCTGCCGACCTGCGTTTCGTGCAAGTCTGCCCCAATAAAGCTGCACGACAGCGGTCGGCCGGAAAACGCGCCGACTTGGGGGAAATCAGCCATGACGGGCACGTTGCACATTTCGCGCCGCGGCGCGCTGAAGCTAGGGACGGCTGCGGCTGCGTTGCCGCTCGTGCACATACGCGGCGCCGCTGCCGCCGGGCGCCTCAGCGTCGGATTTTGGGACCATTGGGTGCCCGGCGCCAACGACGTCATGACCAAGCTGGTCCGGCAATGGAGCGACAAGACCAAGACCGAGGTCTCGATCGACTACATCACCTCGGTCGGCAACAAGAACCTGCTGACGCTCGCCGCCGAGGCGCAGGCGAAGTCGGGCCACGACATCCAGGCGTTCCCGACCTGGGAAATCCACAACAACGCCGACCTGCTGGAGCCGATGGACGACGTGGTGAAGCGCCTGTCGGCCAAGTACGGCCCGGTGAACCCCATCGTCGACTACCTTTCGAAGATCGACGGCTCGTATCGCGCGATGCCGGCGATCTCCGGCAGCCAGGTGAAGCCGTGCTGCTCGCGCATCGACCTGTTCAAGCAGCACGTCGGCATGGACCTGCAGGCGGTGTTCCCGGCGGCGGCCACCATGGGGCCGGGCTACGATGCCTGGACGTGGGACGCCTTCCTGTCCGCTGCCGAGAAGTGCAACAAGGCCGGCTCTCCGTTCGGCATGCCGATGGGGCAGTTCACCGACGCGGTGGACTGGGTGGGCGCCACGTTCACCGGCTATGGCGCCGAGCTGGTCGACGCGAAGGGCAACATCACCGTGAAGTCGGACGCGGTGCGCCAAACGCTCGAGTGGTTCAAGCGGCTGATGCCGAACCTGCCGGGCGATGTGTATAGCTGGGACGACGCCTCCAACAACCGCGCCCTGATCTCGGGCAAAAGCGCCCTGGTCATGAATCCGCCCTCCGCCTGGGCCGTCGCGGTGCGGGACAACCCGACTGTGGGCGAGCAGCTTTGGACACATCCGAACCCCGCGGGTCCGAAGGGCCGCTTCCTGCCCTATTTGCCGTATTTCTGGGGCGCCTGGAACTTCGGCAAGAACAAGGCCGCCGCCAAGGAGCTGATCGAGTGGCTGAGCGAGCGCGAGCAGGCGGAAGTGCTGTGCACCGCGTCGCACGGCTACGACACGCCGCCGTTCCAGACCATGTCGGATTTCCCGGTGTGGGCGAACGAGGGGCCGCCGAAGGGCACCGTCTCCAACTACCAGCTCAAGCCCGGCCATAAGGCAACGGCCAGCATCGCCGCCTTCCCAGCGCCGCCGGACATCGCGGTGCAGATCTATAACCAGGCGACCATGACCAAGATGGTGGCGCGGTGCACGCAGGGCGGCCAATCGATCGAGCAGACGATCGACTGGGCCGAGGGCGAGCTGAAGGGCTTCAGCCGCTAGGCCGGGGACACGTGTGATGGCAGACGGAACCATCCTTCCGATCAGCGCCGGCGCCGTGCCGGCGTCCGCGTCGCGGCCCGGCAGCATGCGGCGGTTCGTCCGGCACCGGTCGACGGTGGCCGTCACCATGTGCGCGCCGCTGCTGGCGGTGGTGGCGGGCCTGGTCGTGTATCCCGCGCTCTATGCGGTCTATTTGTCGATGCTGAACAAGAAGATGACCAAGTTCGTCGGCATCGACAACTTCACCTTCCTGCTCAGCCGCCCGACCTTCCAGGCGGTCATTTTCCAGAGCGTGCTGTTCGCGGTGAGTGCCGTAATCCTGAAGGCACTGATCGGCTTCGCGCTGGCGCACCTCATGCACAACATCCCGAGCGGGCGCCAGCGCATCTGGCGCGGGCTGCTGCTGATCCCCTGGGTGATCCCGCTGGCCATGTCGACGCTCGGCTGGTGGTGGCTGTTCGACCCGTCGTATTCCGCGTTCAACTGGGTGCTGAACGCGTTCGGCGGCCCGTCGATCCCGTGGCTCGGTGCCACATGGTGGGCGCGGTTCTCCGTCATTTTGGTGAACGTGTGGTATGGGACGCCGTTCTTCCTGATCATGTATCTTGCTGCGCTGAAGTCGGTGCCGGAACAGCTTTATGAGGCCGCCAGCATCGACGGCGCCGGGTTCTGGCAAAAGCTGCGGCACGTGACCCTGCCGACGATGCGCAACGTGATCTCCATCACCGTGCTGTTCAGCCTGATCATCACCTTCGCCAACTTCGACATCGTGCGCATCCTTACCAATGGCGGACCGCAGGACCAGACGCACCTGTTTGCCACCTACTCTTTCCAGGTCGGCATCCAGTCCGGCGACATCCCGCTCGGCGCCGCCGTCAGCCTGTTCATGTTCCCGATCCTCGCCGTGTTCGCCTTCTTCGTGCTGCGCGGCGTCAATCAGCGGTCGAAGGAGGCCATGTGAGCACGACCACCCTCGCCGCCGCGCCGCGCGCCCGGGCCATACGCCGCCCTGGCCGGCTGGCGCGCGACCGCAAATGGGCGCTTTGGGGCAGCTACGCCGCGCTGAGCGTGTTCGTCGTGTTCTTCCTGATCCCGCCGTTCCACATGCTGGTCACGAGCTTCAAGGGCTCCGCCGAGGTGTCCAGCATGTCGGGCAACCCGTGGATCGTCACGCACCCCACGCTGTCGAACTACATCGAGCTGCTGCAGGCGCCGAACTTCCGCGGGTTCTTCTGGAACTCCATCAAGGTCACCTCCAGCGTCGTCGTGGTGACCATGTGCATCTCGGTGCTCGCGGCGTTCAGCCTGGCGCGGATGAAGTTCTGGGGGAGTTCCGTATTGGCCACCGGCATCTTCCTGACCTATCTCGTACCCGAAAGCCTGCTGTTCATCCCGTTGTTCCAGATCATCAGCGCGCTCGGCCTGACGAACAACGCCTGGGCCATGGTGCCGCTGTATCTCACGCTGTCGGTGCCGTTCTGCACCTGGATCATGATCGGCTACTTCGCCAGCATCCCCAAGGAGCTCGACGAGGCCGCGCTGATCGACGGCGCGTCGTGGATGCAGATGCTGTTCCGCATCTTCATCCCCGTCGCCCTGCCCGGCATCATCGCCGCCACCATCTTCGCCTTCACCGTCGGCTGGGGCACCTTCCTGTATCCGATGGCCTACCTTTACAGCTCGGACCAGATGGTGCTGACGGTGGGCATCGTCAGCGACCTGATCCGCGCCGACGTGTTCCAGTGGGGCAAGATCATGGCCGGCAGCCTGATGGCCGCGGCGCCCCCGGTGCTGATTTACGCGTTCCTGATGGACTACTATATCGCCGGGCTCACCGCCGGCGCCACCAAGGGCTAGTTCGCCGCCAGGGGCTGCAGCGGCTTGGAGCCATCGGGGGTTGGCTCCTCCCCGGTGGCAAGCAGCATGGCGACGGTGACATAGGTGCCCGACAGCGTCACGAGGTCCACCACCTGCTGGTCCGTCAGATGCTGCTTTGCCGCCGCAAAGGTCTTGTCCGAGATCGCGTGCTGCGTCGACAGCTCCATGCACAGGTCATAGACCGCCGCCTCATCCGGCTGCATGGCCGCAGGCCGGCGCCCGGCCTGCAGATCCAGCGCGACCGCGTCAGCCAGGCCTGCCTTCAGGGCGAGCGGGTAGTGCGCCTTCCACTCCACCTGCGACGTCCACAGCCGGGCCTGGATCAGGATGGCGAACTCGTTCAGCTTGCGCGGGACCGAGGTGTTGAAGCGGAGATAGTCGAGCAGCGCCACCATGCGCTGCGCCATCACCGGGCTGCGCAGCATGACGTTATACGGGCCTTGGATGCCGAGGCTGGAAACCTTGAGCACCTCGTCCGCGACCTTATGCTGGTCGGCGGTAAGCTCCTCGACCTTCAGCTGCGGGAAGCGCTTTTCCTCCGCGGACCGCGTGCTGGCCATCGGCAGGAGCAGCACGCCGCATAGAACCGCCAAGCCCGTCAGATGGTGCTGCATGATCCCGTCTCCCGTTGCGCATCGGCCGGGTTGCTCCCGGCGCGTCGGGCCAGCGTAGCGGGCCGGCAATGCGGTGGGCAAGGCGCCGTTCAGACTCGACGCGGCCGGGCGGTGCCGGCACGTTAGGCGACGCGCGCACCAGCCGGAGGCAGCATGACGCCTGACGAGTTCCGCATCCACGGGCACCGCTTGATCGACCTCATCGCCGACTACCGCGCGACCATCGGCACCCGGCCGGTTATGGCGCCGTCCGAACCCGGCGCGATCCGCGCGCTGTTCCCCACCGAGCCGCCCGGCGCCGGCGAGCCGTTCGACCGGGTCCTCGAAGACCTCGAACGCCTCGTCATGCCGGGCCTGTCGCACTGGCAGCACCCGCGCTTCTTCGGCTATTTTCCCGCCAACGCATCACTCGCCGGCGTGCTCGGGGACCTCGCCAGCACGGGCCTCGGCGTGCTCGGCCTGTCCTGGCAGTCGAGTCCCGCGCTCACCGAGCTCGAGGAGGTCGTGACCGACTGGATGCGCCAGATGGTCGGCCTGAGCCCAGCATGGACCAGCGTCATCCAGGACACCGCCTCCACCAGCACGCTGGTCGCGCTGATCTGCGCCCGTGAGCGCGTGACGGACTACGCCCTCGCGCGCGGCGGCCTGCAGGCGGAGCGGTCGCCGCTTACGGTCTATGTGTCCGGCCAGAGCCACAGCTCCGTCGACAAGGCGGCGCTGCTGGCGGGGTTCGGCCGCGACACCGTGCGCCTCGTGCCGTGCGACGACGCCTTCGCCATGCGCGCCGATGCATTAAAGGCGATGATCTCGCGGGACCGTGCTGCCGGGATGGTGCCGGCGGCGATCGTCGCGACGACCGGCACGACGGCCACGACCGCGATCGACCCGGTTGCGGCCATCGCCGAGGTCGCCGCACGCCAGGCCGTATGGCTGCACGTCGACGCGGCGATGGCGGGCAGCGCCATGATCCTGCCGGAGATGCGGCGCCTCTGGAACGGCATCGAGGGGGCGGACAGCCTCGTGCTCAACGCGCATAAGTGGCTCGGCGCGCCGTTCGACTGCTCGCTGTATTACGTGCGCGACCCCGAGCACCTGATGCGGGTGATGTCGACCAACCCGAGCTTTCTGCAGAGCGGCGTCGACGGCCGGGTGCGCAACCTGCGCGATTGGGGCATCCCGCTCGGCCGGCGCTTCCGCGCGCTGAAGCTGTGGTGCCTGATCCGCGAGCAGGGGGTGGACGGGCTCGCCGCCCGGCTGCGCCGCGACATCGCCAACGCGGCTTGGCTCGCGGCCGAGGCCGCGGCGACGCCGGATTGGCGGGTGCTGGCGCCAGTGCCGCTGCAGACGGTGTGCGTGCGCCATGAGCCGCCAGGCCTCGACGCGGACGCGCTCGACGCCCATACGCGCGCATGGGCCGACGGGATCAACCGGTCCGGCGCCGCCTACCTTACCCCGGCGACGATCGACGGCCGCTGGATGGTGCGCGTTTCCATTGGTGCCGAGCCGACCGAGCGTGAGGACGTGGCGGCGGTTTGGACGGCCATGCGGGCCGCGGCGGAGGCACGATGACCAGGGACAGTCGCGCGACTTTCTGGGCTGCCGCCAGACGTTGGGGCGCAGACTGTAAGCCGGCTTAGGCGGCGAAACTACCTGCCCCCGTCCACCTGCAGGATCTGGCCGTTGACGAAGTCGGCCAGCGGGCTGGTGAAGAACAGCACCGCGTTTGCAATATCCTGCGGCGTGCCCAGCCGCCGCAGCGCGATGCCGCCGAGCATCGCCGCCTGCTTCGTGGCGCCGTAGCTTTCCCACTGCGCGGCGCTGGCGGGATTGCTGGGGATCAGGCCGGGCGCCACGCTGTTCACCGTGATCCCGTGCGGGCCAAGCTCATGCGCGAGCTGCCGCGTCAGGCCGACGACGGCGTGCTTGGCGCTGGCGTAGGCTTGGATGCCGGTCAGCGAGGCCTGCAGTCCGGCGCCCGAGGATATGTTCACGATCCGTCCACGCCCCGCCTGCTTCATGCCGGGTGCTGCCGCCCGGCTGAGCGCCATGGCGGCACCCAGGTTCACCGCCAGGATACGGTCCCAGTCCGCGTCGGCGACCTCCTCGATCGGGCGGAACACCTGGCCGGCGACGCCGCCCGCGTTGTTGACCAGCACGTCCAACGGCCCCGCCGCCTGCTCGACCTTGCCGATCCAATCAGCGCCGGCCGCCCGGTCGGTGAGATCGACGACCGCCATCTCCGTGCCGGCGACCGCGGCCGCGACCGAATTGCAGCCAAACACGCGCGCCCCGAGCCCGGCAAAGCTTTCCGCGATAGCCTGGCCCAGCCCGTGCCCGGCCCCGCTGACCGCGACCACCTTGCCGTCGAAACGCAGGTTCATGGCAGCAGCTCCAGCAGGTTGGCGTCGGCAAGCGCCCGGTGCCCCTGCTCGACCTCATGGATCAGCGCGACCAGCTTGCGGATGGTCGGGCAGGACAGGCCGTGCCGGGCGCCGATCTCCGCGATCGGGGCGATCTGCACGTCCACCTCGGTGCGGCGCTTGCGTATGGCGAGGTCGCGCCAGACTCCGGAGTGCGTCTTGGCGCTGGGCCGGTTGAACGCGACCATGGCGTCGACGCTGGCCCTCGCCTCTGCCTCGGTCGCGCCGGGGCGGAAGGCGTCGGGGTCGAAGCCGTTGAAGCCGCGCGGCTGCACCGCCTCGGCCACCGCCACCGCCACCGCCTCGGCCCCGAGGGCGCGCCAGACCGGCAGCAGCTCCGGCCGCGCCAAGCAGTCGGCGATGCCCTTGTCGCCGAGCGCCTGGGCGAACAGCATCGACCCGTAGCCGAGCTTGCCCCAGAGATACGACCAGATGTCGGCCGTGGTGATCGCGTCCGGCTCGAAGCCCCGCATCAGCGCGTGCAGGGCGTCGAGCCGGGGCGTGGCGGCGCCGTCGAGCTCGCCCAGCACGACCGCGCCGCGATTGCCGAACATGATCTCGCCGGGTCCCATCCAGTCCGCGCCGAAGTTGACGAAGGCGCCCATCGTGCGCCCGCGCCCGACGATGTCGGCGATGATGGTCTCGCACAGCCCGTTCTGCAGCGACAGGACATAGCCGTCCTCCGCGAGATGCGGCAGCAAAGCGTGGCACGCGGCCGCGGTATGGTGCGCCTTCACGCACAGGAAGATGCGGCGCCAAAGCCCGGTGACCTCGGCGGGCAACAGCGCGGGGGCCTGGACGCTGAACTCCTCGACCGGGCCGTAGATGTGCAGGGCGCGGCTGCGGATCGCGTCGACGTGCTCCGGCACCACGTCGACGAACGTCACGTCATGGCCAGCGCGCTTCAGCGCGGCGCCGACCGTGCCGCCGATGGCGCCGGCGCCCCAGATCAGGATGCGGTCGTCGTTCATGGTCATGCCTCCAGATGCAGCAGCTTAGCGCCAAGCGTTCCCGCCTCAAGGCCCGAATACCAGGTTCGGCAGCCAGAGCGTCAGCACCGGCACGTAGGTGATAATCCCGAGCACGATCAGCAAAAGCACGAGGAACGGCAGGATACCGCGGATCACCTCGCCGACCGGAGCGGTGGAGATCGTCGACAGCACGAACAGGTTCAGGCCGACCGGCGGGTGGACCAGCCCGATCTCCATGTTGTGGGTGAAGATGATCGCGAAGTGCACGGGATCGACGCCGAGCGGCCGCAGCACCGGCGCCAGGATCGGCAGCACCAGCAGCAGCGTGGCCGTCACCTCCAGAAAGCAGCCGAGCACGAGCAGCAGCACGTTGATCACCAGCAGGAACGCCCAGGTGCTGAAGCCGTGGTCGACCACGAAGCGGACGAACAGGGCCGGCATGCCCGAGCTCGTCATCCAATGGCCGAAAGCGAGCGCCGTCGCCACGATCAGCATGATCGCCGCGGCGCTGCGGACGCCCTCGGCGAGGACCGACAGCGTGCGGGTCCAGGGAAAGCCGCGATAAACGAACAGGCTGACCAGCAGCGAAACCGCCGCAGATAGCGCCGCCGCCTCGGTGACCGTCACCAGCCCGCCGTAGATGCCGACGACGACGACCATCGGCACCACCAGCGCCGGCAGGGCGCGCCTGGTATGGCGCCAGCGCTCCGGCATGGAGATCGGCGGCTCGCGCGGGAAGTTGCGGCGGCGTGCGTCATACAGCACCCATAGGAAGAACGCCGCCGCCTGCAGCAAGCCCGGCAGCACGCCGGCCAGGAACAGCCGTGGCACCGATTGCTCGGCGATGATCCCATACAGGATCAGCGCGAGGCTCGGCGGAATGACGATGCCGATGGTGCCGGACGCGCCGACCACGCCGAGTGCGAAGGACCGCGGGTAGCCCCGCTCGATCATTGCAGGCAGCAGGATCGTGCCCATCGCCAGCGCCGTCGCCACGCTCGAACCGCAGATCGCCGCGAACAGCGTGCACGATACCACCGTCACGAGGCCGAGCGAGCCGCGTATGCCGCCGAGCCAGGCCGTCGCGAGGTCGACCAGCGCCTTGGCGATGCCGCCGAACCGCATGAACGTCGCCGCCATGACGAACAGCGGCAGCGCCATCAGCGTCGTCGAGTTGAGCTGGTCGATGACGACCTGGGCCATGCCGACCAGCGGCTCGCCGCTGAAGCCATAAAGCAGCGCGGCGCTGGTCCCGAGCACGAGGAAGATCGGCATCCCGGCTGCGAGCAGGCCGAAGAACAGCAGCATGAACAGGGCCGCCCACATGGGTCAGTCCACTGCGGGGATAGTCATGTCGAGCGGCGTCTCGTGCCCGGCCGCGTGGCCGACCGACATGGTCGCCGGGTCGTAGCGGAAAGCGAAGCGCAGGAAGCGGATGCAGTAGCGCACGAACATGAGCGCGCTGCCGACCGGCAGGGCCAGGTAATACAGCGCCATCGGGAATTGCAGGTCGGTCGAGCTGCGCTCGTCCAGCAGCAGCGCGGTGTCGACGATCTCCCAGCCATAGGCGATCAGCCCGGCGGTGATGACCAGCGCCACGGTGCAATTGAACAGCTCGACCCAGCGCTGCATCCGCGCCGGCATGAGGCGCAGCACCAAGTCGGGGCGGACATGGCCGTCGCTGCGCACGAGCTGGCTCGACGAGATCATGATCGCCCAGATCAGCAGATAAACGATCACCTCCTCGGCGTAGCTGATCGCCTGCCCCGGCCGTATGTAGCGCCCGAGCACCTGCACCACCCCGACCACGAGCGCCAGCAGTCCGAGCACGCCCACGAGGGTCTGCTCGATCCGGTCCCAGACGGCGAAGAAACGGTCCAAACGGCGCGGCGGGTCAGGTATCCGTGCCGACATCGGCCATCACGAGCTTCAGCGTCTCGGGCGAGATCTTGGTCAGCTTCAGCACTGCGTCCTGCTCCGCCACCATGCGGCGGCGCACCTCGGCGATCTCGTCGGCCGATGGCACGGTGAAGGCGACGCCGTGCGCCATCAGCGTTTCCCGCGCCTTCGCCTGCGCCGCGGCCATGTTCTGACGGTAGCCCGGGATGCTCTCGGCCCACAGCCGGGTCATCATCTCCTGCTGGCCCGGCGTGAGCTTGTTCCAGAAGACGAGGCTCACCATTGGGATGTAGATGCCGATGAACTGCCCGTCCTCCAGCGCGTAACGAATGCCGGCCTTCCAGAGCTGGGCGCTGGCGAGGCTCTCGTTCGTGCTCGCCACCCCGTCGAACGTGCCCTGCGACAGCGCCAGCGGAACGCTGGGCCAGGACGCGGTGATCGGCAGCGCCTCGAAGAAATGCGCCCGCCAGGCCTGCCCGGCGCCGCCGGAGTTGCGCAGCTTGAGGCCCTTCAGCGCCGCCAGCGAGGGCAGCGGCGTGCGCGTGGTATACCAATTGTCGAAGCCCAGATCGAGCCAGGGGCCGATCACGTGCGAGCGCAGGCGGGTCCTGATCTCGCTCACGATATGCGCGCCGGCGCTGCCGTCGGACACGCGGTGGTTCACCTCGATCGAGCGGCCATACAGCGCCGGAAGCTGGAACAGGTCCGCGTCGGGAATGATGCCGGTAATGGTCCAGCTTCTGGGCGCCGCCATCTCGACCTGGCCCTGGATGAGCGCCTTGCCGACATCGAGATCGGGGAAAAGCTGGCCGCTGGGGAAAATCTCCGGCTTGATCTGCCCGTCCGACGCCGCCTCCACTTTCTTGAGGAAGTCGGTCAGCGACTGGTTGCGGCCGTGCGACGGCGCGGTGTCGAGCGAGCAGCGCAGGCGCAGCGGCTCGGCGGCAGAGGCGTTGCGCACCCAGGGCATCGCGAGGCACCCCGCCGCGACGCCTAGTCCGACCGTGCGCCGGGTGATCCCGTTCATCTTGTTTCCTCCGCTGGACGTCCGCTTTCGGCTAGGCGCAGGCTTGGGCGAGCGTCGTGATATCCGGCAAATCTTGCAGCCGTTCCGCAAGGCCGGCAATGCGTCCGGTGCGGTCCTCACCCAACAGCGGCCCGGTCAGCGCGCGGAACTTGGCGTCCAGCCGGCGCCCCTGCTCCGCAACGTCGGCTGCCGCCAGGCCTGCATCGTACTCGCCAGCAACGGTCCGCCCGTCGAGCAGCCTGATCTCGACCGCGGTCACCGTGTTGGACCAGCCGGATTGGAACTCCGTCCCCACCTTCTCGCGCAGCGCGACCAGCGTCGGGTCACGGGCGCCAGCGTCGGAGTAGCTGCCGAGCGCCGCAGTATCCACGCCGGCCAGCGCCATCGCGCAGGTATGCCGCAGGCTGAACTTCGTCTCGAGCCCGGTCTGCGGGTCCGGGATATTACAGACCCGGTCGCAACTGCGATCGAGCCGCAGCGTCACGGCGGCGACCTGCTCCGGCCGCAGCCCGTGCTCCAGCCGCAGGCGCCGGGTTGCCTCGATCGTGGCGTGCGTCAAGTAGCAGGCGGCGTGATACTTGAAGAGGTTGTTCCGTAGGTGATACCCGCCGGCGGGCTCGGCCCAGGCGTCCTCGATCCGGTAGTCCGCGCTGTGCGTGGCGGCGAAGCCCTGCGGCGCCTCGATCGCGTCCGCCCGGCTGACGAAGCCGCGCCGCGCGAGCCGGGCCGCAAGCAGGCCGTTGGCCGCCGCCTTGCCGGCATGGAGCGGCTTGCACATGGTGCCGAACATCGACTTGAGCCCGGCCGCCTGGGTCGCGGCGATGCCAAGCGCATGCGCCGTCCGGTCAGCGTCGAGGTCCATCAGCCGCGCGCAGGCGGCAGCAGCGCCGAAGCTGCCGATCGTGCCGGTGGCGTGGAAGCCGCCGTCGTAGTGGCTTGGCGCCAGCAGGCGCCCCAGGCGGCATTGCAGCTCATAGCCGGCCGCGAAGGCGATGACGACCGCCCGGCCGCTGGCATGCAGCTCCTCGCTCAGGGCCAGCAACGCCGGCAGGATCGCGACCGAGGGATGGCCCGGCATGGCCATGTTCACGTCATCGAAATCGAGCGCGTGCGACGCCGTGCCATTCGCCAGCGCGGCGGACATGGCCGGCAGCCGTGCATCGCCGCGGCCATGCACGTTCGAAGCGGACGGCGTGCGACTGCGCGGCGAGCGCCGCCGTGAGCCCGGTCGTCGAGGCGTGCGGGATGCTCACGTCCATGATTACCGTCCCCTGAACACCGGCTTGCGCTTCTCGTTGAACGCCGCCACGCCCTCGCGCCGGTCCTCGGTCGGAACCAGGCGGTTATAGGCCTCGATCTCGAACATCATGCCGGTGTACTGGTCCATCTGCAGCCCGAAATGCACGGAATGCTTGATCTGTCGCGTGGCGATCGGCGCGTTGCCGGCAATGCGCCGCGCCGTGTCGAGCGCCTGCTCCTGCAGCTCGCCAGCCGGGCAGACGCGGTTGAGCATGTCCCATTCGAGCGCGTCCTGCGCGCTGAACGGCCGGCCGGTGAGGATGATCTCCTTCGCCCGGCGCTCACCGACCGCGCGCGGCAGGTTCTGCGTGCCGCCCGCGCCCGGCATGATGCCCAGCGTCACCTCGGTCAGCGCGAACTTCGCCGTCTCGGCCGCATAGGCGAAGTCGCAGCACAGCGCCAGCTCGCAGCCGCCGCCATAGGCCGCGCCGTTGACCGCGCCGATCACCGGCACCGGACAGGCCAGCAACGCACGGATCGCGCGCTCGAAAACCAGGTGCTGCGCCTGCCACGCCGCGTTGGTCATGCCGTGGCGCTCCTTCAGGTCGCCGCCGGCGCAGAAGGCGCGCTCGCCGCTGCCGGTCAGGATGATGCAGCGGTGTAGGTCCGGCGCCGCGTTGACCCGGTCCCACAGATCGAGCAGGTCGAGGCCCATCTGCGTGTTCATCGCATTGGAGAACTCGGGCCGGTGCAGCCGCACGCGCAGCACGTGCTCCGCCGGTGCATCAAGCGCCAGCGTCGCGTAGCGGAGTTCGGAGATCTGAGTGGTCATCGCGCGCCGCTCCTTTCGTGTGGGCCGGATGCCGGCAGCACCTCGGCATCATGCTCGCCAGGTTTCGGGGGCCGGCGGTCGAACCCAGGGCGCGCACCATCAAAACTTAGCGGCAGGCCGACGAGCGACAGCGTGCCGTCCGGCGCTGTCTGGATCATGCCGAGCGCCTTGGTCTGCTCATGGGCTACGACCTGGTCGACGGTCTGGATGGGGCCGCAGGGCACGCCGGCCGCATGCAGCCGCGCGTCCCACTCCGCGGCGCTGGCACGGGCGAACTCCGCCTCCAGGATGTCGATCAATGCGGCGCGGTTCCTCACCCGGTCCGCGTTGGTGCGGAACCGCGGATCGTCGGTGAGGTCGGTCCGCCCCATCGCAGCAGCCAGGCGGCGAAACAGGTTGTCGTTGCCGGCCGCGACCATGACGTGGCCGTCAGTCGTGGCAAAGGCCTGGTACGGCACGATCTGCGCGGCACCGGAGCCGGCTTTCTGCGGCACCTCGCCCGAGCAAAGGTAGGCGGCGATCGGCACGCTCATCCACGCCAGCGCGCTCTCATACAACGAGGTGTCCACACGGCCGCCGCGCCCGGTCTGCGTCCGCCGCTGCAGCGCCGCGAGGATGCCGATGACCGACCACATGCCGGTGGACAGGTCGATGATCGAGACGCCGACGCGCACCGGCGGCCGGCCCTCCTCGCCAAGCACGCTCATCAGGCCGCCGAACGCCTGCATCAGCGGATCGTAGCCGGGACGCCCGCGCAATGGCCCGGCGGCCCCGAACGCGCCGAGGTTGCAATAGACAAGGCGCGGGTTGGCCGCGAGCAGCGCGTCAGCCGACAAGCCGAGCCGCTCCATCGCGCCAAACTTCAGGTTATGGATGAGGACGTCGCAGTCCCGCTCGATGAGGCCGCGCAGCTGGCCCTGCCCGCCGGGATCGGCGAGGTCAATGGCGACGCCGCGCTTGCCCCGGTTGACCGCCTCGAACGCCGATGCGGTGCCGTCCGCCGAGAAGGGCGGCCCCCAACTGCGGGCGTAGTCGCCGCCATGGGGGTTCTCGACCTTGATCACGTCGGCGCCCAGCTCGCCCAGGATCATGCCGGCATAGGGCGCCGCGATGCTGTGGCCGATCTCGATGACCCTCATTCCGGCGAGCGGTTTTACCGGGGAGCTCAAGACCGGCCGCCGCTGCGGTGTTCAGGAGCTTTCATCCGCCCTCCCTGCGCCGCCTATTTTAAACCAGCGGCTTGATGCGATAGCCTTTCACCTCGTGTAGCTCCCGGGCTGGACGGCCGTCAACGAGCCTTGCCAGCGTCGCCTGGGCCGACGAGCTGGCTGTGCTTCGCCAGGTGCGCGGGCCGCGGATTGCCGTGGCCGACGCGCAGGGCAAATACACCCTCGACGAGCTGGTGGCGTTTTAGGCTTCCGGAAGATTTCGAGGATGCGCCTCCCGGCTGGTAAACCGCGTCGTGAAACATGATGCCAAGCGCGGCCCCCACATCGTCCGCAGCGTCGCCATGGGCGAGATGGCGCAGCCTTGAGCTGCCGGACTCGCAGTGGATCCGGTTCCGCATCGGCGTGACGCATGCGAGCGACCGGACCGCGAACATGGGACATCACCATCTGCTGATCGATGCGGACGAGCCGCTTGACCCGAACGAGCCCATCCCTTCTGACCGGAAGCACATGCACTTCGGCGCGGGCCAGACCGAGGTGCGCCTAGAGCTGCCTCCGGGTCCGCATACGCTCCAGCTCGTGCTGGGCGACGCGGATCACAGTCCGTTCGACCCACCTCTTACCTCGCGGAAAATTCGGATCGTCGTTAGCTGATGGCAGGCGCTACGCTTGGACGGCGCGGCCATGCGGCAGGTCCAGATACGGCCACCCTGCCGGATCGGGCTCCGGGGCGGACAGCCAGCGATACAGCCCCGGCGATCCATAGAACTGCGTCCAGCAATCGTGCGGGGCCTCCTGGTTCGCCAGCTCGGACCTATGGACGATGCGCAGGCGTGACACATCGCTACCGAGCCGTTGGTGCAGACTCGCGCTGCCTTCGAACGGCACCACCATGTCCTCTGGACAGTGAAACAGGTAGATCGGCACCGTCCGCAGCAGACCGATCTCCGCGTCCGAATATTCGGTGGAGCCGCCGGCCGGGCAGAAGGAAGCGATCGCGGAGACCGGGCGGCCCGTGCGAAGACGATGCAGCGCGAGCCGCAGCACCCCACGCCCGCCAAGGCTGAGACCGGTGAGAAAGAGCCGTTTCGGATCGATCGCGGGATGCGCAGCGAGATGGCGGTCCACAGCCATGGAAAGCGCCTCGCCGTCCCAGTCCCCCGCCGACAGATGGAAGCCAAGCACGTGATACCTGCGGAGCTCCGCCAACGTGTCGGGTCCGTAAGCATCTTTCGGGTTATACAGGACGTTCGCCCATGGGCCGTATTTGCGGACCTGCCGATCTGCGTCGCCGCCGATCTCGCCGCGGCCGTGCAGGAACACAAGCAGGGATTCAGGGATTTGGTCAGAAGCTTGGCTAAGCGCGGCGAGCGTCACGACTGCTTAATCCTCGATGATGGGTCGAAGCCATCCCGGAACGACGGCGCTGCGGCAAAGGTTGCACACCGGCCGACGCCGTTGCACCGCCGGGACAGCCTGCTTCCTGCCCTAACCGGAGTCCGCGGAGTGGCAGCGTGCATGGTCGCCGTGTTCCACATGAATTATTGGTTCCACACCGGCGGCTGGGACCCGTATGGGCCCGGGATCGTGCTGGCGACGATCTTCCGGGTCGGCTATCTCGGGGTCGACCTGTTCTTTGCGCTCAGCGGTTATGTGATCGCCAGCGCCTATCTTGAGGCGTTCCGCCGGGCGTCCCGCGGCACCTACACGCAGTTCATGATCCGACGCTTCGCGCGGGTATGGCCGCTGCATGCGGCCACGCTGCTGCTGTTCGTCGGCGCCCCTGCCTGCCGTGCGCCGGGCGACCTGGCGAGCAATCTGCTGATGACCCAGTCATGGGGGTTCATCGACCACGCGACCTGCAACGAGCCGTCATGGTCGATCAGCTGCGAATGGTTCGCCTATCTCGTCTTCCCGTGCCTGGCCTGGCTCCTGCTGCGATCGGAGCGGCGTTGGGCTGCGCTCGGCGTGGCGGCCGTTGGCCTGGGTGGGCTGGGTGTGCTGACCTGGCTGAACCCGGGCAACTCACTCGACGTGACCTTCGACCTCGGCCTCGCGCGCGCCGCCTGCGGCTTCACGATAGGCGCCGCACTGTGCCGCGGCTTCGCCACCATGAAACCGCGCCGCGCGTTCGACGCCTGCGGCATCGTCCTCATCGCGGCGATCGGTGGGCTGGCTTTCGTTAGTGCGCCGGACATCCTCATCGTCGGGCTCTTTGGCCCGCTCGTGCTTTGCATCGCCCTGGCAGCCGGCCCGCTGCGCGCCATCCTCGGGGCAGCGCCGATCGTCTGGCTCGGCGAGATCTCCTACTCGCTTTATCTGTGGCACCATCTCACAGTCGACCATCTGAAAGGCTTGGGCGTAGTAATCGCCACGCCCGCAGCCGTGGGTTTAGTACTTTGCCTGATCATTGGCGTCGCCGCCCTGTCTCGGCGATGGATCGAGCAACCGGCGAGGACCGGAACCATCGCTTTGCTCAACGGCGTCGTCCAGCGCTTTGCCAGCCGCAAACGGGTTGGTTCAGCCTCTCTGCCGTCCGCTGGGCCAACGGCTCCAGAGCATCCTGGAACGGGGTGGCGCTGATCTACTCCGGCCGCCCCCGCCGGAGTGAGGCGTCACGATCCATGACCGCCGGGGGCGAGCCGGATCGGACCTAGGCGGCTAGCTCTGCCCCGTCAGGCAAAGGCTTCCCTCCATGACATTGACGCAGTTTCCACCGACGTGCACCGCGTCGATCACTTGCGCCTTCTTACGGGCGCGCAGCTTCAGGAGGCTCGGCCGGCCCATGTCCACGCCCTGCGCGACCGTCAGTTCGACCGTCGTGTCCGGCTGCGGGGCGAGCTGAGCAAGCAGGGCCACGAGCGCGCAATTGGCGCTGCCGGTCGCTGGGTCCTCGACGACCATGGGAACCCGGCACACCATGCGGGCGCTGAGGTCGCACGCCTCCCCTGGCGCGTCGTCGGGCGCGGTATCGGCGGTGTACAGGTGCAGGCCGGTGACGCCAGCGAGCCTGAACACCTCAGCCAGCGCCGCCGGATCGGGCAGGAGACGGCGGAGCGCGTCCCGGTTCCTTACTTCCGCAATCAAGAACGGCAGGCCGACCGAGGCCACCACGGGGACATGCCGATCCGTCGAAATCTCGTCCGCATGCAGCGAGGCCGCAGCCGCCACGAGTGCAGGGTCGATTGCCGGTCCGCGTTGGAACCGCTCCGGCGCGGTTAGCTCGGCTCCGACCGCCTCGCCTCCCTCGCGTAGGATTCTGACCGGGACCAAGCCCGCTCCTTCCTCGAAAACAACGTCGTCGCGCACCGTCCGACCGAACACCTCCTCTTGCTGGGCAAGAACGAAGGCAGAGCCCACGTTCGGGTGGCCGGCGAAAGGCAGCTCGCGGTCGGGCGTGAAGATACGCAGCCAGGCCGTATTCGCCGTGTTCCTCGGCGGCAAGACGAACGTCGTCTCGACGTAGTTGAACTCGCGCGCGATGGCCTGCATCTGCGCCTGGGATAGGCCATCGGCATCAAGCACGACGGCGAGCGGGTTGCCGCTGAACGGCGTCGCGGTGAAAACGTCAACGGTTGCGAAACGACGGCGCATGGCCTTCTCCGATCTTCTCAGCTTCTCAATACCGGCAGCAGCGAGAGCACCAGCAGCAGCGCCATCGTCACGTTGAATACCCGAACGCGGCCCGGATGGGACAGAAGGGGCCGCAAAACGGTGCCAAAGCCGGCCCAGACGCAGATGCTGGGAACGTTGACCAGGCCGAGCAGCAGGGCCAGCACCACCACGTTCTGCCCAAAGCCCTCGCGCGGCGCGTAGGCGCTGACCGCGCCCACGACCATAACCCAGGCTTTCGGGTTGACCCATTGGAACGCGGCGGCTTGCCAGAACGTCATCGGCCGACCGCCAGCCTGGCGGTCCGTCATCGGCCCGGCTTGGGCAATCTTCCAGGCGAGCCAAAGCAGATAAGCCGCCCCGGCGTAGCGCAGGGCGCCGTAGATCAGCGGGACGGCCGCGAATATTTTCCCAAGGCCTAAGCCGACCAGGATGAGCATGGCCACGCAGCCCAGGCTGACGCCGGCAATGTGCGGCACCGTGCGGCGGAACCCGTAGTTCACGCCCGACGCCAGCAGCATCGCGTTGTTCGGCCCAGGCGTGATGGAGCTGACGAAGGCGAAGCTGGCAAATGCAAGCATCAGCCCGGCGCTCACGACCGCCACGCTTTCCACGGTTGCGTTATCGTGACTACAGGAATAGTGTTACTCGATAATATCATGAATATGGATAACAGCAGCTCGCGCGTTACACAATACCTGCGCCGTGTAATCGAGGAGCAGCGCCCCGGCTCGCGCCTGCCCTCCGTCCGCGCGCTGATGGCGGAGCTGCGCGTCAGCCCCGTCACCGTCCAGCAGGCGCTGGACGGCCTGGCGCGGGAGGGCGTGCTGGACACCCGGCCGGGGCAGGGCACCTTCGTCGCGGACAGGCCCGGCGGCAGCGAGGCTCCATTCGACCTCAGCTGGCAAAGCCTGGCGCTCGGCCCTGCCAGGGCCGCGGCGGACGGATTGGGCAGCCTGTGCCTCGTGCCTTCCGACCAGGCGAAGGCGCTGAACGCCGGCTACCTGCCCGAGGAGCTGCAGCCGACGGCGTTGCTGGCAGCAGCCTCGGCCCGCGCGCTGCGCCGGCCCGGTGTGTGGGGACGCATGCCGGTCGAAGGCTTGCCGGCGCTGCGTGCCTGGTTCGCGGCCGCGATCCCAGGTGGGTTCCATCCGCATGAGGTGACGATCTGCCCCGGCACCCAGGCCGCCAACGCCGCCGCCTTCCGTGCCCTGGCCGCTCCTGGCGACCCGGTGCTGGTCGAGAGCCCGACCTATGTCGGCGCCCTGGCGGCGGCGCGGGCGGCGGGGCTGCGCATCGTGCCCGTGCCGACCGATGGCGACGGGGTCCGGCCGGACCTCCTTGCCGAGGCTTTCCGCCGTACCGGCGCCCGGGTGTTCTACTGCCAGCCGAGCCACGCGAACCCGACCGGCGCGGTGCTGTCGGCGACCCGGCGGCCGGACGTGCTCACTGCTGCGGTCAATGCGGGCGCATTCCTCATCGAGGATGATTGGGCACGGGATTTCACCCTCGATGGCGATCCGCCGGCGCCGCTCGCCCCGGAGGACCGCGACGGCCACGTCATCTACGTCCGGTCGCTGACCAAGTGCGCGGCGCCCGGTTTGCGCGTCGGTGCAATCTGTGCTCGTGGCGCAGCGCTGGAACGGCTGCGCGCGGCCAGGTTGGTGGACGACTTCTTCGTGCCGGGCATCCTGCAGGAAACCGCCCTGCAGCTCGTCTCGGCGCCGAGCTGGCCGCGCCATCTGCGCATGCTCTGCCGGGCGCTGCGAACGCGCCGGGACGCCATGGCCGCCGCCTTGCACCGCCATCTAGGGCCGGAGTGCCTGCCGAACCTGCCCGCCGGTGGACTGCATCTTTGGTGCGCGCTGCCGGACGGCGTGTCGGACATCGAGGTGGAGCAGCGTGCAGCGGCGCGCGGCATCCTCGTCAGCGCCGGCCGTCACTGGTATCCAGCCGAACCCGCCGGCCCTTTCCTGCGTCTCAGCTTCGCTGCCGCTGAGCCCAACTGGATTGAGGATTGCATCGTTCAGCTGGCAAGCGTGATCCGCTCGGCCATTCCATAGCAAATGGCTGGCGGTAACGATCCTCAGCAGGCGCCGCGCGCCCTGATTTTCATGCGCAACCCGACCGGCGACATCGTAAATGCCATGTGCTCGCGCGGCGGCGCTCCGTCTGCGGTCCCGACCTCGATCAGCTCGTAATTGCGTGCGATGGTCGCCAGCACCATCTTGATCTCCAGCATCGCAAGATACCGGCCCGGACAGATCCGTGGACCGGCTCCGAACGGCATCGAGGCCGTTGTCAGTCGACGATCACCGGCATCGGCAGCCGGGTCATCGGCGGCAGTCGCCGCAACGCGCCAGCGCGACGGCCGGAATTCAGCGGCGTCCGCAGCGGTGCTCGTGTCCACCGCCCCACTGCGCATCGTGCAAAGCACGAAACTTCCAGCCGGGAGCGCAATGCCCTCGATTTCGGTCGGCACGTTGTTTTCGAGATAGCCAAGCGGCCCCACCGGCCGCAGCCGCATCGCTTCGTTCGAGCAATCGTCAATCATCGTAAGCCCGCCCGCCACCTGGACGCTGCGCGGAATGACCTCCGTCCCCAGGGCCGCATCGACCTCCGCCACCACCGCGCGCCACGTCTGCGGATGCGTGTGCAGCAGGTACAGGCACCAGGCCAGGGTGTTGGCCGTCGTGTCCTCCCCGGCCAGCAGCATCGTGAACACGTTGCCGGTCAATTCCGCTTCGCTGAGCGTCCCGCCGTCGGCGTCCCGCGCGGCCAGCATCGCCTCCAGCAGATTGGTCGGATGCTCGGCGAGTGCGGGGTTCTCCGCCATGCGGTCGCGGGCGGCCTGAACAAAGCTCTTAACCGCCGCGTGCCCGGCCGCGAGGTGCCGATCAAAGGCGCGATCCGACGGCAGCTTGATATAGCGCCAGAATGGAAACGGCGCGTTCATCCGGCGCATCAGCGTCGGGAACACCTGGTCCAGGTGCTGCTGCAGCGGATTGTCGGGCTGCTGCATGGTGTTGACGTCGATCCCGAAAGCGAGGCTCGCCGTCACATCCACCGAGTAGCGCATCAGCATGGTCTGCAGCTCGATCCGCGTGCCGGTGCGCGCTGCCTGGTCCAGCAGCTCCTTCAGCCGCTCCGTCATCCGCTCGATCAGCGGAAAATAGCGTTTCATATGGCCGGGCGTAAAGGCCGCCGTCACCAGCCGACGCTGCCGCCGCCAGGCCTCGCCCTCGGCCGCGAACACGCCGTCGATGCCCATCTCGTGGATTACCGCTTCCATGGTCCGCAAACGGCTCCAGCCATCGGGCCGGTCGCGAAGGATGCCGGCGATCAGCTCCGGCCGCGCCACCACCAGGGCGTCGCGGGACCCGATCCGCAGGCGGTAAAGCGGTCCGTAGACCTTTGCCCAGCCTTCGAGCTGCTCATGTATCTGCGGAAGGTCGAGCTGAAGCAGATTGCCCAGCAGCGGCCATCCGCGCGGACCATCAAGGTCGGCGATCCGTTTCGGCGCGGCACGGGATGCGAGGCCTGTCTCAACGTCCATGGGCTCTTGGCCACTTTAGATGAAGTTAGGCCGAGCAAATTAGTTCAAACGCCGGACAGCCTGCCGGTTTTGAGGGTTGGCTATGACGCTTTCATCTAAATTGGCCAAGAGCCCGATTGTGCGTCGAAAAGGATCCTTGATTGCGCGTCGGGCCGTTTATGATTGCGCGCCGCTACAAGTAGAGGTCGACCATGGCTTGACCCATGCGCAGCAGCGCGCGTTTGTTGGGCAGGTTTTCCAGGCGTGAGATGGTCGGCTGCGAGCACAGCGCCGTCTCGTCCTCAAGCCGTTCCATGGCCAGCTTGAACATCGGGTCCGTGCGCAACCGGTCCGCGTCATTGCCGTCCTCGTAGCCGGCCGCGATCATCAGCAGGCGAAAGCGGATGATCTCGTCGAGACCATGCACGACGCGCTCCGGGTCGCGCGGGTCCATGATGCAGGCCGCCAATCGTCCCGCGACATCGAGGCGCTGCTCCACCTCGCGCAGCACCAGCAACCCACCGTCGGATGAAAGTTGGCCACCGTCGAAACGGGCGATCACGGGCTTGCCGCCGACCGGTGACAGGCCGGGCAGCGCGGGGGTAGATACAACCTTGGCGGGCATGGTGCTCCGGATCCGTAGAATTGGCCTCGAGAACCACATTCTACGCTGGATCAAGGGCTTGTACTATGCCCGCCAACCCTCATGAATTTTCCAGGCTAACTCTATTTCCGTAACAGATTAACCGCGCGCGCGGCGCGCACCATCATGGCGAGGAAATGGGGCGCCTCGTTGTCGGCTGGCGGGTGACGTTCTATCTCTGCTCCCGGTGGCCGTTCGGAGGCCGACTGATACTCGATG
>JAABUM010001467.1_pt1 | contig 35243 bp, 28 predicted proteins | sample 5559161 | NCBI WGS metagenome assembly JAABUM01 (sample SAMN10711868, study PRJNA513369) | rock metagenome | isolation source: Antarctica rocks | place: Antarctica: Victoria Land, Siegfried Peak nord
GCCCTCGCGCTGTTGCGCTACCAGCGCCGCCACAAGCTCGCGGCCTACGGGTCGCACCGCAAACGCCGCCTGCAGCGGCTTGCAGACCTGCACCCACCGTAATTGACGTCTCGTTGTAATACTAGCGGTGTTGCACAGCATCTATCACTGTGGTTAACCGTGACACACCGTAGAGGCACCGATGCGATGTCCTACTTTCCATCTATAAGCAGTGCGCCGATGATGCTGCGCTTAATCGGAACGCCCTTCCCCTATCTGAATAATGGCCCCGAGACATCGAAGGTTCAGGAGGCGAAGAGGCAAGCCCACACATGTTGGTCGATAGGGCCATCGAGAGGGCATCACCGCCCTCCCTCAGCTATGCATGCTTACGGCGACCAGAGCACGTCGCATTGGAAAGTCATTTGTCCATCGTCCCAATTCTATCGGGGAACTCGCATAAAATTCCGAGGGGTTGCATCTATACGCCAGAATTTGTTGGTCTGCAACCACCGGCTGACGGTCTCAATGTCAGACTCGCTGGGGTTTGGCGTATAATGCCCCGAACTATCTGACCACCGTGCGAGTTGCCCTCGACTGTCAAACTGCATTTCTCCAGCGAAACGCACAGGTCTACCACCTACTAGATCCGGATGGTGGAAGGGCGTCGGCTCTCTTAGCATGAGCAATCGGTCATCGTTGCTTATCACGAAGATGAACCTTCTCCTCACTATATCCCCCAATCTTCTGGGCATGGAACGAATAACCTCACTATCGGGAACAGTCCGTAAATCGCCTGGATCTTGATCTGGATATTCCCGCAAACCTGCCAGTGAAACATCTTCGGTCGAAGATCGAGACTCATTGGGAGAACGTGACCCGCCCCCATCGGCACCCCCGCCCGCACCGGGATAGGGATCGCCAAGTTGGTCGCCGCCGCCGCCCGCGCCGCCGCCATCCGCACACGGCTCACAAGAGGGCTGGGCTGTCCCCGCCACCCCGACGATGCGGGGACCGACACCCCCGAAGTGACTGGCGCTGAAACCGACCGATCCGTCCGTGCCGATCGGGTCATCCTTGGCGAAGACGTAGCTGCCGTTGGGCGCGTCGGGCTGCAGGTAGCGCTCCAACTCAGGGTCGTAGTAGCGATTGCCACTGCCGTCCCAGAGCCACTGCACCTGCATCTCCGCGTCGTACCACATGGCTCCCGCGCGCAGCCGCTGCGGTACCGCCTCGTGCGTCGTATCCGTGAGTTCCTCGCCCCACATATCGTATTCGTAGCTGTCGACCACGGCGCCGTTGCTGTCGGTGACGGAGACCACGTCGCCACGTCCGTCGTACTCGTCCCAGTAGTAGCTCGTGGACCCGTTCTGCACGCGCGTGAACTCGATGGGCTGCCCGTCCGCGCCGTCGAGGTAGCTGTCGGTGTAGCTGACCGTCCCGCCCCCTGTCGTCGCGCTGACCACGCTGGCCTGCGTGAGCGCGCCGCCGCTGTAGCTGAACTGCGCGCTGTAGAGGGTCTGCCCCGTCCCATTGACCGCGCTGTAGCTGGCGCGCTGCCCTTGCGCGTTGTACAGGAGGGCGACGCTGGACCCGTCCTTGAGCGTGATGGCATTGACCTGTCCCGCCGCGTTGTAGCCCAGGTGCGTGTTAATGGCCCCCGGCGCGGTCAAGGAGCCCGAAACCGGCGAGGTGATGGCCGTGGTGTTGCCGCTGCCGTCGTAGCCGTAGTACGTCGTGGTGTTGGCGTAGGCCGGCGCGTACAGCGTGGTCAATTCGTTGTTTTGGGGGTTGTAGCTATAGGTGTAGGTGACGGGGCTACCCGCGTCCACCGTGGTCGTGCTGATGTTGCCCGTGCCGTCGTAGGTCCAGTGGTAGCAGTGGTCGGGGGAGTGCGCGATCACTTGCGGGCCGCAGTCAGAAGTCAGCCGATTCTGCGGATCATACCCCAAGATGTCGGTGCCCGAAACGGCGGTGAAGCTCGTCACGCGGCTGGCCGCGTCGTAGGCGTAGCCATAGGTGACGTTCTGGCCGGGCCCCGGATCGTGCCACGTCGTGAGCCGCCCATTGGCGTTGTAGCTGGCCTGCTCGGAGACGCCGTTGGACAGCGTGATCGCCGTGGTCTGGTCGTTCGCGTTGTAGCCGAAGCTGCTGGTGTGGCCGGCGCCATCGCCCAGCGCGGTCATCCGTCCCTCGGCGTCCAGCGCCATCGTGGCCGTCGCCGCGCCATTCTGATAGGTTTGGGTCCGCTGTTGCCCCGCCGCGTCGTAGCCATAGTTCGTGGTCACGCCGTTGTCGGTCGCGCTGACCGTCCAGTCCACGGCGTTGTAGGTCGCCGTATCGGTGGTGGTCTGCACGGGAGCGGTCCCGCTCTGGGTCTGGGTCGTCGTCTGGAGCGTGTTGCCGTCGGGGTCGTACTGGTTGGTCGTGGTGATCGTGCCCGTGCTCGTGATGTCCACGCTCCGCGTCACGCGGTTGTCCCCGTCGTACTGGGTGGTGGTATCGCGTCCATCGGGGTCGCGTGTCTCGACCTGATTGCCCGCCGTGTCGTAACGATACGTCGTCTGGTTTTGGTGCGTCGCACTCAGCACCGGCGCGCCGTCGGTCTCGCTCGTGAGCAACTGGTCAGCGAGATCGTAGGTGTCCACCGTGGTCGTGCCAGTGGGCTGGTTGACTTGATAGGTGTTGCCGTCGGGGTCGTAGCGCGTGGTCGTGGTCTGCGGCGACGCGCCATTCGGACCAGCCACGGTGTCGGTGATGGCGCGGTTGAGCGCGTCATACTGCTATGTCTCGACCTGGATGACGTTCCCCAAGGTGTCGCCGCTAGTGATGGCCGTGGTGTTGCCGGCGGCGTCGTAGCCGTACCGCACCGTCCCTGTGAGCGCGTCGGTGGCCCTGATCAGCCGCCCCGCCGCGTCGTAGCTGTTGGTCGTGACGTTACCCTGGGGGTCTTGCGCGGAGATTTGTTCGGTCGCGTTGTAGGTGGTGAGCGTCGTGCCTGAGACCGGGTTGGTTGTGGCGACCTGCCGCCCCAAGGGGTCGTAGCTGCTGGTGGTGACGGCGCCCAGGGCGTCGGTCGTGCGCACGACGTTGCCCTCGGCGTCGTACTGGGTGGTCTCCACCGGCGTCGTGGTCGTGCCGTCATACAGCTTGACCGCTGGGTCCGTGGTCGTGATCTGCCGCCCCAGGTGGTCGTAGCCGGTGGTCGTCGTGGCGCCATTGGCCGAGACCGCGGTGAGTTGGTTGCCGTCAAGGTCGTAGGTGTCGGACGTGGTCACCGCGCTCGTCGTGGTGGTGACGCCGTTGAGCGTGGTGGTGATCGGCGGCGTGCTCGCGCTCGTCTGGTCGCCCATGCTGTCGTAGCCCAGGTGGCGAGTGTACAGGCTGGCCTGGCTGGTGAGCGACGCGACACCACTGCCGCTCACGCTCACCCCGCGCCCGTCGGTCACGGTCGTGAGTTCGCCGTACGGATCGTAGCTGTTGATCGTGCCGCGCCACTGCCCGGACGCCGTGAGTTCTTCGGTGGTCGTGACGACGCCATGGGCCGCGTTATACCCGTAGAGGGTCGCGCCGCCCTCCGGCCGCACCGTCTCGATCAGGTTGTTGGCGCTGTCGTAGGTGTACCGCGTGGTCGGGTGGGCCGTGGTCGTGTTGAGCGGACAATAGGGCTGGATGGACGGGGCGACCGTCTCCGTCACCAGCCCCGTCGCGCCGTTGGGGCCGACGTACTGGTAGTCGCTGAGGGTCTGGTTCCCATTGGCGTCGGTGCGGCTGGTCACGTCATGGTCGGCGTCATAGGTGCGGCTGCTCCGGCTCCCCAGGGCGTCCGTCGTCGCCACCGCCTCGCCCTGCGCGTCCAGCGTGTAGGTCGTGGTCAGCGCCCCGCCCGTCCCGGCTCCCACCACGACCTGCGTCTGCCCTGGGCTGTAGGTGAACTGCGTGGTGTAGGCCGGGGTGTAGCCGGGCTGCCCCGCCGTCCCCGACACCGGGCTGGTCAAGCTCGCCACGCGCCCCTGCCCGTCATAGCCCAACGTCCATACTCGGTTAGCCGGTGTGGTGACGCTGGTCAGCTGCGTCCCGCTGTAGCCGAACGTCGCCGTGACCGCGTCGGACGTCCCCGCCCCGCGCGTCAGCGCGTTCAATTGGAGCCCGTTGTAGCCGTAGGTAACGTGCTGGCTCCCGGCGGCGCTAGCCCCGCCCTGGCCCCACAGCGGGCTGGCCGCTTCGCTGAGCAAGCCGCTGGGATAGGTCGTGGTGTAGGTAAAGGCGAGCGTCCGCCCTCCGCTGTTCACCTCGCTCGTCGGACCAAAGGGGCCGGCCGTCATGGTGTTGCTGTTGCCGTAAGCGTCGGCGGCGCTGCTTAGGTTGCCTTGTCCGTCGAAACGCTGGGTCGCGCCGGTCAGGATATTGGTCAACGTGTAGCCGGCCGTCGACGCCGCGTGGCGCCGCTGGCGTCCAGATACGTCACGGTCCCGGTGATCGCCCCGTCCATACGTGGGGTCAGGCTCGTCTGCCAGCCCTGGCCCGCGATGGTGGTGACCCCAGCCGCGGCGCGGGCGCTATCCCACACATGCGTGAGGGCCAAGGCGGGGCCGCGCGCCGGCAGCGCGAGGTCACGCGCCTGCACGTCCGCGTGCCCGTCGGCCAGGTCGACCTGCGCGTCCAAGCCCGCACTGAAGCGGGCGGTGTATTTGGCATGCCAGGGGATACTGCCGCCCGGCCCGCTGTAGGGCGGCGGCAAGACGGTGAAGGTCGTGCTATCCGCGGTGGAACAGGTCATGCGGGTCGTGGTGGCGCAACTGTAGAGGTAGACGGTGTGCGTGCCGGGGACCGCGGAGGGGATGACGCCGCTGCACGTCAGCGGGGTGGCCTGTCCGGACATGCTACAGAGGGTAGGACCCGCTGGGGTGTGGGTAAAGGGGTCGCTTACGGCGTCCCAAATGACGTAATAGACTGGGCAGGGGTACAGGTTGCAGCCATCGCCATTGTCGAAGCTGAACGTCGCCGACGTTCCTGACAAGCCCGCTGTCGGCGCCACCGTGAAGCCCGCGCTGGCATAGGCGCTTGTCGGCGATGAGGTGAGCAACGGGCCCCGCGCGGACAGCAGGGCGCTCAGGAGAACGACGCAGGTGAGAAGCGTGAACAGCGGTCGCAGGCGTACTGTCATCGTCATGGGATTATCCTCCTCGTGTCATCGGCTCAACATATCCCTACTGTAATGCCGAGGGCGCCTCGCCGTCCCAGAAATTACCCTTGACTTTGGCGAAGTTTTCCCTTGACTTTGTGAGGGGAATCCATCAGATCGGTGATAGATTCCCCTCACGACATCCAAGGTATGAGATCAGGCGCGACGCCTACTCGCCTACTCGACAAACCCCCAACGCCCGGCGCGGGCGCACAAGGCGCACGTCGAGGACACGCAAAACTTGCCCCACAGGACGGCGATGGTCCGCTCGACCGTCGCGACGCTCACATGCGCGACATCCGCGATCGCCGCGTGCCTCTACCAAGGTGATGACTTGGATGCCCGGCTGCTGGCGCAGCATGGCCTGAAAACCGGTCCAATTGAAGTGGTCCGATGCCACGAGCAATATCGTCTGAGGCCGCATCTGTCTCGCCTTTCTTACAGTAGCTGGGGCAACGCCTGCCGCGTCGAGGGCTCCGCCGCACTGCCCTATCTATAGGACGCGCGTCCCCTCTAAAAATCAACAACGACATACAATCGCGTTAAAGTAGTTCTGATAGTATCTATCGACGCACAAGCGCAATATGATAAGCGCCGCGCGGGAGAGAGGCTGGAGGCGGAGATTTCGGGCGCGCCCCACGATTGTGAAGGGGCCAGGCGTGGCCGCTGGCCCGCGCCGCCGGTGCGGGCGAGGACGCGCGGGGTGCGCGGCGCCCGTGTTCCTTGACACCCCCACCATGCATGCGATAATGGCCCTGGTAGGAGGACGCGCGTCCTCCTGAGGAGGGCGCCGGGGGCGAGGCGCGGACGCACGGCGTTGCACGGGACATGGACGGCGGCCTGAGCGCGGTGCACGGGCGCGCGGCCCGAGCGGGCGCCCGTGCACCGCGCGTCTAGCGCCGCGCCGCACGGCGGGCCGCGCGCCCTCGGCGGCCTCCGAGCAGCGGCGCCGAGGGCGCGCGGCCCGCGTCTCACAATCGTGGGGCGGGCCCGGAGATTTCGGGCGGTTGGCCGCATACGGCGTGGTGTGCTACTCTGCCTATAAGCATCCGGCGCGCGGCCGTCCATCTTGAGTCGGAAGTACCGGCAACCAACGGAACGGACGCGAACGTAGCGCCCATGCCACTAGATCGCGCAGGGTATACCTATGCTCCACCCGCCAGGGTTCCAGACCCGGCCGTGGCGGCGCCTCTCCTGGCGACGCTGTTCGGCCCTTCTCTATGGCCGCGCCCTCGACCTGCCGCCGTCGCCCCTGAGTATCGATCCGCGCGCCGGCCCCTATCCGATCGCCGCCGCGCTACAGCCCTTCCGGCGCCGCGTATACCGGCAGCGTGCGCTCGTAACCGTCGTGCGGCTGCTCGCTCTGGCCGCCCTCGTCGCGGCAGTGACTCTGCTGCTGCGTATCATGGGACTCGCCTTGCCGCTGCCGGCCGCCCCACTCGTGGCTGCGGCAATCGTCCTGCTGGCCGGTTTGGGGACTCTTCCCTGGCACGTCCCGTCGACGCCGCAACTCGCCCACGACCTCGACCGCCGCCTGGGATTACACGAGCAACTCGCTAGCGCCCTTGAGTTCGAGCGCGACGATCGCACGGGTCGCGGGGACGGCACAAATGGCATAAGCGGCGTGGAGACGCCCGCTATGACGGATCTGCGCGGGCGCGCGCTTGCGACAGCGGCTACGACCTTGCGCAACTATCACCCGGCGGGGCTGCTGCCGTGGCCGTCACTGCGCCGCGAGCTATATGCCCTCGCCGGGCTGTCGCTACTCGCCGCGATCACGGCTTTGGCCGCGTCGCGCATACCCACGATCCATACGAACGTCACGGCCGTAGGCGCCGTCGCCGGCCATGGCGCCAAGACGCCTCCCCATGCGCCGCGTGTGAGGGTCATGAGCGCGCCCATCAAAATCCTGTCGATAGGCTCTCCCCCCGGTACGACAGGCGCACACCCAGGCGCCGCACACAACGGCCACGCTATGGCTGTGTCGATGACGCAGGGAAAACAGTCCAATGGTCAGGGCGGCGCGCGGCTAGTCCCCGGTAAGGGCTCGACGCTGGGCGCCGGGCGCGGAACGGGCCAGGGCACGCCCGGCGCGGCGCCGGGAAACGGTAAACAGGGCCAGGGGACGAATACGCGTCCCTCCAACTCCGGCGCCAAGTTGAATCTGTCGGCCGGTAAGAACTCGACCGCCGGCGGCGTGGAGAGCCCCCAACAACGCGCGCTGAAGAACCTACAGAGTAGCATCCAATCGGCGCAGGCGCAGACGAGCCACAACGGGCAAAACGGCCAGGGGCAAAACGGCCAGAATGGTCAGGGCCAAAACAGCCAGAACGGCCAGAACGGCCAGCAAGGATCTCTGGGACAGCTATCCAACGGGCAAAATTCGAGCGCTACCACCAACAGGGCCGGGGCGAACGGCAAGCAGAGCCAGGGGGCGGGCAAGTCTGGCAACGGGAATACGAGTACAAAAAGTGGCGCGAACGGCCGCCGCGCAGGCGGCTCCGGCCGCACCGGCGGCGGACGCGGTGCGAACGGGCGCCAGGGTCAGGGCAACGGCCTGTCCACTGACCCCACCACAGGCGGCGGATCATTTAATCGCGCCGGCGCCGGACAGGGCTCCCCCGATGGCCCGAACGGGCGCTTCGGTCATCCCGGAGCGGGACAGGGCGTCGATAGCGGCGCATCGACACCGCAGGGCACGGCCAAGGGCGCGCACGCCGCGTTGAGCAACGGCGGCGATGTCACCCTGAACGGCGCGCCCGATAAGGGTGGGCAACTGATCTTCAGCGTGGGCCAACCCAGCCGCTCCACGGGAACCGGCGCGAGCGCGCCGTCCGGCGGCGCGTCCGGCGCCACGGTCACTGTCCCCGGCTACGTCGCCCCCGACAGCAACGCGATCACCCCGGACGACCGCAGCGTCGTGCAGGGATATTTTACGCCGAGTAGTAGTCAGTAGAAAGTCGATGGTCGATGGTCGATGGTGAAGCCCAAAATAACCGGCAAGCAGTTCTTACTTAGCTGCTCGACAACTGCGGACCACCATCGACCATCGACCAAGAATACGAGGAGCTAGCACATGGCAGAACCCGCCCGTGACGTGATGACGCCCGAGATGTTCGGGCAGGTGGCGCGGGAGATCCAGGCCGAGGTCGGCAAGGCCATCGTCGGGCAGCATGACATCGTGCGCGGCGTGCTGATCTGCCTCATCGCCGGCGGCCATGTGCTGCTCGAAGGGGTGCCCGGCCTCGGCAAAACGTCACTGGTGCGCGCCTTCGCCCGCGTGCTCGACCTTGAGTACAGCCGCATCCAGTTCACGCCCGACCTGATGCCGGCCGACGTGACCGGCACGACGATGCTGATGGAGGACGAGAACGGGCGGCGCACCCTCTCCTTCCAGGCCGGACCTGTCTTCGGCAACCTGATCCTGGCCGATGAGATCAACCGCGCCACACCCAAGACGCAGTCCGCCCTGCTCGAGGCGATGCAAGAGGGTACCGTGACGACCGCCGGCTCCTCGCGCGCCCTCCCGCGTCCTTTCTATGTGCTGGCGACGCAGAACCCCGTGGAGATGGAGGGAACCTATCCGCTGCCCGAAGCGCAACTCGACCGTTTTTTCTACAAGCTGATCGTCTCCTACCCCGTGCGCGGCGAGTTGGCTACGATCGTGCGCCAGACCGTCACGGGAACCGCACAGGTGGCGCGTACCGTCGCCAACGGCGCGACGCTGCTGGACATGCAGGCGCTGGCGCTCGATGTACCGATGAGCACCTTCGTGCTCGACTACGCCGTGCGCCTCGTCTTGGCCACCCAACCCGAGGCCGCTGAAGCGTCGCCGCTGGTCAAGCGCTACGTGCGCCTGGGCGCGAGCCCACGCGGCGCCCAGGCGCTCACCCTGGCCGGACGTATCCACGCGCTGCTTGAAGGGCGCTTCGCGCTCTCCTTCGACGACCTGCGCGCGGTGGCCCGCGACGCGCTGCGCCATCGCGTAACGGTCAATTTTGAGGCCGAAACGCAGGGCATTACACCCGACCGCGTCGTCGACGACGTGCTGGCGCATGTGCCGGAGATGCCGCGATGAACAAGCTGTCAGCGATCAACCGTCAGCTGTCCGCCGTTGGCGTGAGGCTGTCGACCGTTGGCGCGGGGATGAAGGCGGTCTTGAGCGGCGACCCCGCGCCGCCAGATGACCCTAACAACCTGATCGACGGGGCGTTCCTGCGCCAGGTCGAAGCGCTGCACTTTAGCGCGCCGCGCGCGGCCACGGCCGGCATGGCCGGCGAGCACGCCAGCCGGCGCAAGGCGCACTCGATCGAGTTCGCTGACCACCGTAGCTACGTACCGGGCGACGACTTCCGCCTGATCGACTGGAACGTCTACGCGCGGCTGGGCGAACTCTGCCTCAAGCTGACCGAGGCGCGCGAGAATCTCTCCGTGCATCTGCTGATCGACTGCTCGGCCTCAATGGATTGGGGCCGGCCCAACAAACTGCTCTACGCCAAACGTGTCGCCGCCGCCCTCGGCGCCGTGGCGCTGGCCGGCTATGATACCGTCTACCTGGGTCTCTTTGGCGGCGATCCCCACCCCGTGCTGCCGCCCTTACGCGGACGCAACGCCGTCGGCCCGCTGCTGGAACGCCTGCGCGCGATCGAGCCGGGCGGCGGGACGGACCTGGCGCGCTCCGCGGCCGCCTACTGTGAGCATGTGAGCCGGCGCGGTGTGGCCGTGCTGCTGACCGATTTCATGGCGCCGGCGGGACACAGCGAAGCGCTAAATTACCTGGCGCGCGCGGGGCTGCACACGACCGCGCTACATGTACTGGACCAGCAGGAGGAGACGCCGGCCCTGGAGGGGCTGCTCGAACTGCACGACTGCGAAACCGACGAACTGGTCAAGGTCGGCGTCACGCCGGGCCTGCTGCGCCGCTACGCCGCGCATGTCGAGACCTGGAGCGGCGAGTTAGACGACCTGTGCCGCGCGCAACACGCCCACTACGTGCGCGTCTCCACGGGCGTGGCGCCGCGCGCGCTGGTGCTACAGGCGCTGCGCCGGGAAGGCGTGCTGCGATGAGCCTGCTCGCGCCGGCCGGCCTCGCCATACTCCTGCTGCTCCCGGTGGTGCTGTTGATCCACCTGTGGCGGGTGCGCTACCGCCGCCACACACTGCCCAGCACGCTGCTGTGGTCGCGCGTCCTCTCCGAATCGCCGCTGCGCCGGCCGCGTCGCCTGCCCACGCGCTACATCTTGCTCCTGTTGGAGTTGGCGGCGCTGCTCTTTGGCGGCCTCGCCCTAGCGCGGCCCGCGTTCGTGGCCGCCGGAACCGCGCGCCACTTGCTCGTGGCCGTCGACACCTCGTTCCTGATGAGCGCCAACGACACGCCGCCCAACCGCCTGGCGCGCGCCCGTGAGTTGGTGTCCCCACTCATCGACGGTCTTGCCGCGCGCGACAGCATGACGCTCGTCGACGCCGGCGCGACGCCGCGCACGCTCATCACGTCGAGTGACCACGCCGCGCTGCGCCGCGCGCTCGACGCCCTCACACCGGGAGACGGACCGTCGTCGCTGGCGGGGGATGGGGCGTTGCTGGCGGGTCTCGCTATGGCGGGGGGCTCGCACACCTCAACCTACCTGTTCGCGCCGCTGGAGACCGCTGACGTGACGCTCAACGCCTTACGCGGCGCCGTGCCGGGGCTGCGCGTGCGCACGGTCGGGACAACGAGCGACGACCGCGCCGTGGCCGGCCTAAGCGTGTCATGCCCGGCGGGACAGACGCCCGGCAGTACGAACATGAACGCGTGCGAGGCCTACGCGCGGCTGGTCAACACGGCCGCCGCTCCCATCACGACGCGTGTGACGGCCAGCGTCGACGGCCAGAGCGTCACACGGACGATGACGCTGGCGGCGCGTTCGTCGCAGCCGATCAGCCTGCGCTTGCCGGCGGGGGCGCACAGCGTCGAACTCCGCCTCGACGGGCGCGACGCGCTGGCGGCCGACGACACGGCGTGGGCGGTTGTTCCACAGGTGACGCGCCGCGCTGTTCTGCTGGTGACGAGCGATTCTTCGTCGCCGTTGATACCGGTCCTGCGCGCCATACCCGGCGTGACCCTGGCAACGGACACGCCCGACGACGCCTCGCTCTACAATGTGGCCCAGCGCGCCGACCTGACCGTGCTCGATGAAACGGGACCCGATGTCCTGCCGCCCGGCAACCTGATCTTCGTCAACCCCGCGGTATCGCCGCAAAGCGGTAACAACGCGCTCTTCAGCGTGGCCGGCGACGGTACGATGGTCGCGCCGGCCGTGATGGGCACAGACCGCGCGAGCGCGCTGCTGCGCGACGTCGACTTGAGTTCACTTGTCGTCGCGGCGGCGACGCGCGTGGCGTTGCCCGCCTGGGCGCGCGCCGACATCGCGGGGGACACCGGTCCGTTGCTGTTCAGCGGCGTGACCGGCGGCCGGCGCGTCGCCGTGCTGACCTTCGATCCACGCCCGAGTGCGACCGCCAACAGCAGCAACCTCGACACGCTGCTGGCCTTCCCCGCGCTGCTACAGAACCTGGTGCAAAACCTGGCCCCCGCGCCGCCGGCGAGCGCCACGGCCGGCACGGTCGCGGCGCTGCCTCTGACGCGGCAGAGTACGGCGACGCTGGCTTTTGCCGACAACGCGGCTGGGAGGGGAACTACGCTAGCCTCGTCGGGCGACCTCGCCGCGCTGCCGGCGTCACGGCCCGGCCTCTACACAGTTAACGGCACGGTCGGCGGCGCCAACACGCTCGCCGTCAACGTCGGCGCGGCCAGCGGTGCCGCGACAACTAACAGCGTCGCGACGCCCGCCCCCGTCACACCTTTCCCAAGCATCCCCGTCCCGCCCTCTTCGTGGGAAGGATGGGCCTTGTTCACGGTCCTGGCGCTGTTGTTTCTAGGTGGCGAATGGTGGTACTATGTGCGGCATACGTAAGGGTAAACCATGCTAACTTTTACAACTCCCTGGGCGCTGCTCCTCCTCGTGCTGCTGCCGGCGACGGCGCTGGCGGGGTACACGCGGCTGCGGCGGCTGCCGGGTCGCCGCGCGCCGCTGGTCCTGGCGCTGCGCATGGTGATCCTTGGGCTGCTCGTCGCGGCGCTGGCTGGCCCGGCGTGGCGGACGACGGAACGCCGGGTCGCGGTCATGTTCCTCGTAGACGCCTCAGGCAGCGTGGGACCGGGCGGGCAACGCGCGGGCATGACGTGGGCCGAACAGGCCACGCTAGCCGCCGGGGCGCACGACCAGGCGGGAATGATCCTGTTCGGCGCGTCGCCACGCCTGGCTGTCCCGCTGGCGCACTATAAGACGCTGCCCGACCCTGCGGAACCGGGCGCAGACGCGACCGACATCGGGGCGGCGGTGCGCTTCGCGCTGTCGACCCTGCCGCCGGGGCTGACGGCTCGGCTGGCGCTGCTCTCGGACGGGCGCGCCACGACAGGGGACACCAACGGCGCCCTGGCGCTGGCTTTGGCGCGCGGCGTCCCCATTGACACCGTGGCCATCACGCCACAGGCGCGGCGCGATACCCTCGTACGCGCGATCGACCTACCGAACACAGCGCGCGTCGGTGAGCGCGCGCCCATACGCATTACATTACATAGCGCCTACGCCACCAACGCCACCCTCACGGTCTCCATCGACGGCGCCACTGACCAACAGACCATCGCGCTGCCGGCCGGCGACACCGTCCTGCGCACGGAGCAGCGCTTCGACACGCGGGGCGTACACACCATACGCGTGCGCGTCGACGCGCCGGGCGACCTAGTGAGCGCCAACAACACGCTCGACGCCGCCACTGTCGTCGGGGCGCCCGGACGCGTCCTACTCGTCGTCAATGATCCCGCGTCGGCGGCGACGCTGGCGGCGGCGCTGGCGCGCGCGCGCATGACCGTGCAAGCGAGTCTGCCCGGCACGGCGCCCAGCACCGCCGCGGCCTACCACGGCTACGACGAAGTCGTGCTCGACGATGTGCCAGCGACCGCGCTCACTTCTACGCAGCAGCGCGCGCTGCGCGACGCCACGCGCGAGGGGTTGGGCCTGCTGGCGATCGGCGGACCCCACTCGTTCAGCGGGGGGGCCTATGCGCGATCCACGCTGGAAGACGCCCTGCCCGTGCTCAGCATCTCCACGCCGCGCCGCGTCAGCGCGCCGCTGGCGCTCATGCTCGTGCTCGACAAGAGCGGCTCCATGGCCGACTCAGTGGCCGGGGTGGCCAAGGTCGACATGGTCAAGGTCGCCGCCGCCTCGGCGCTGGACAAGCTCAACGACGGTGACAGCGTGGGCGTGCTGGCCTTCGACGACACCAACCACTGGATCGTCAACTTCCACACTGTGCAGGGCCTCAACGACAAAGCGCGTATCCGCGCCCAGATCAATACCCTCTCGGCCGACGGTGATACCTACATCTACCCCGCGTTGCGCGACGCCGAGAAGTCGGTGCTGACTGTCCCCACGGTCTACCGGCACATCGTGCTGCTGACCGACGGCCAGGGCGAACAGGACGCGCCGTTCGACACGTTGATCCAACGCATGCGCCGCGAACATATCACGCTCTCCACTATTGGCGTGGGGACCGACGTGCAGCAGGACGAACTACAGCGTTGGGCCAAAGAGGGCGGCGGCGCGTTCCACTACGTCGCCGACCCGCACGACATCCCGCGCATCGTCGTTAACGAAACACGCTACGGGACCACGGGGAACGCCCAGGTCAAGGGCCATGTGCGCCTGGGTGTCGCGGCGGCGTCGCCACTGCTGCGCGCCCTCTCAGGGCGGTCGCTGCCATCAATTAGCGCCTACGACACAACCTCCCCTAAGGCCACGGCGCAGGTCAGCGTGCAGTCGGCCGCCGGCGACCCCGTGCTATCCTCGTGGCAGTACGGCCTGGGCCGCGCCGTGGCCTGGACCTCGGACGCCGGAACACAATGGGCCACCGCGTGGAGCCCGGCGCGGCAGCAGCAGTTCTGGGTCGACGCGGCGCACTGGGCCATGCGCGGGCCGGCGCCGGGGGCGCAAACGCCACAGCTATCCCTGCAAAATGGGGTGCTACAGGTGTCGCAATCGTCACACACGTCCGACGGCCTCTTCGACGACAGCGTGAGCCCGCGCGTGCGCGTGGTCATGCCCGACGGAACGGCGCGCGTGGTGGCGCTGCCACTGACCGCGCCAGGTAGTTACACGGCGGCGCTGCCCGCGACGCAGCCGGGCGTCTATACGGCGAGTCCGGTCAACGGTGACCACCAGCCCGCCGCTTCCGGCGACATCGCTGCCGTCGTGGCCCCCTACCCCGCCGAATACGCGAGCCAGGGCGTCGACACGGCGTTCCTCACGCACCTCTCCGAGGCGAGCGGCGGCCGCGTCCTCACGCGGCCGGCCGACGCCTTCACCCACGACGGGCTGCCCGATACGGTAGACTGGGCGCCGTTGTGGCCGGCCCTGTTGCTGCTAGCGCTGCTACTCTTCCCGCTCGACGTGGCGCTGCGGCTGCTGCTGCCACGCGACGCCGTGTATGGCCGGAAGGCTACCCAATGACCTACATGATCTACGCCCTAACCTGCGACTGAAGTCGCATGGCAAACCACGGCGACTAAAGTCGCTTGGGGGATTACAATCATCGTTAGAATCGGTTATACGTCAGGTAAAAGCTTTATCAGCAAAGACACTTCAGTGTCCGTTCCCTGCCATGCGATTTTAATCGCAGGCTCACGCCGTTTGCCATCACGCGATAACGCCAATTAGCAAAGGTATGATTATGTCAAATCCATCCGACCCCACGCCTGCTCCACTGAATGGGCCGGCCACGCCGGGAGCGGCCGCGGCGCTGCTGCCGCTGGTCACGCTCGGCGTCGCCGCCTATGCCTACGTCAAGACCAGGGGCGCCGGCGTCAGGCCGCGCCCGGTGCAGAGCACCGTCACCTTCAAGGATGTCGCCGGCGTCGACGACGCGCGCCAGGAACTAGCCGATGTCGTCGGCTTCCTCAAGGCGCCGAAGAACTACCGCCGGCTGGGTGCGCGCATCCCGCACGGGCTGCTGCTCGTCGGCGCGCCCGGCACGGGTAAGACACTGCTGGCGCGCGCGGTCGCCGGCGAGGCGGGCGTGCCGTTTTACAATATGTCCGGCGCCGCATTCATGGAGAAATACGTCGGCGTGGGAGCCGCACGCGTGCGCACGCTGTTCGCCCAGGCGCGGAAGTCCGCCCCCTGCATCGTATTCATCGACGAGATCGACGCCGTCGGCAGCGCCCGCTCCACCACGCGCGACAGCGGCGAGCGCGACCAGACGCTCAACCAACTGCTGGTGGAGATGGACGGCTTCACGCCGGCGTCGGGCGTCGTCGTGCTGGCCGCCACCAACCGCGCGGACATCTTGGACGAGGCGCTGGTCCGTCCCGGCCGCTTCGACCGCCGCGTCACACTCTCGCTGCCCGACCGCACCGCCCGCCGGGCTATCCTGGGCATCCACACGCGCGACGTGCCGCTCGACCGCGACGCCAATCTGGACCGCTTGGCCGCGCAATCCACGGGAATGACGCCGGCCGACCTCGCCAACGTGATCAACGAAGCCGCGCTGCTGGCGGCGCGTCGCGCCGCGCGCCACGTCACGGGGCGCGACCTCGACGCCGGGCTGCTGCGCGTCGCGGCGGGGGCGGAGCAACACGCGCGCATCATCCCCGATGCGGTCAAGCGCGTCATCGCCATCCACGAGGTGGGCCACGCCGTGGTGATGATGTCGCTGCCGCACTGCGACCCCGTGCGGCAGGTCCAGGCGCTCCCACGCGGCGACGCCCTGGGCGTCACGGTGACCGCGCCAGAGGACGATACGTATCTCATTTCCCTCGACGCGTTGCGCGACCGTATGGCCGGCCTGATGGGCGGCCGCGCCTCCGAACTGGAGTTCACCGGCCAGCTGACGACGGGGGCGCAGAAGGACATCTCCGAGGCGTACGCCATCGCGCGGCGCATGGTCACCGAGTTCGGCATGAGCGCGCTGGGTCCGCTCGCCGTCAGCCGCGACCACGGCATGGGGCTGGACCTGGCCGGGCAGATCGACGGTGAGGTACGCGTGCTCGTCGACGAGGCCGACCGCCGCGCCCGCGCCATCGTGCAGTCACGCCGCGCTGCCATCGCCGCCATCGCCGACCGCTTGGTCGTCGTAGAGACTATGACCGGCGACGAGCTAGCGCCGTTTTTGCGAGAATACCCCGCTCCCGACCAGAGCTAACCAACCTTTAGCGCGGCTCCGTTGCATTTTCGCTCGTGTTATCACAGGTGGGTTACTTTGCAGCGAGACGCCCCCCTGGGACCGCCGGCATCCTGCCAGCAAGCATTTGCCGGCAGGACGGTTAGCGGACCGATGCCGGCGGTCCCAAGGGGGCGCCACATCGAAGAAACTCTCCTGATCCTGCCGCCGAGTTGCGAGCCTAGCACAACTCATGCCTTGTATAGGCCCCAGTAGGTTTAATCGCCATGTATGTGGTGAAAGGCGTGTGCATGCAACCGCAATCAATCCGTCTCGTCGCCGTCGAGCCGACGCCGCCGGAGTCGAGTGGCCCGGCGGACGTATCCTTCGAGATCGAGAACGTCGGAGAGAACGACCGCCACTGTGTCGTAGCGGTCGCCGGCCTGCCCGCGGCATGGTACGCCCTGGAGCCCCACGATATCTCGCTCGCGCCGGGAACGCGGGCGCCACTACGCCTGACCGTACGCCCACCCCGGACGGCGCTGGGCCGCTACCCGTTCACGGTATCGGCGCGGCCGGATGATGTCAAAGTCGCCGAGGCGCTCAGTTTCACGCTCGTCGTGAGCACGGGCGGCGTGGCGCGCGTCTATCCGGGTTTAGTGACAATGCGGGCCGGAACCGCCCCCACGGCGGAGACAACCGGGGCGGCCGTCGCGGCGCGGCCAAAGATACCACGGTTCCTGTTCCTAGCGGCGCCGCTCCTACTCCTACTTTTGCTCCTGGGCGTCGCCTTGAGCAAACAGCCGCCACACGCCACACGCACGGCAGCGGCCCCCGTTCGCTCACTCACAGCCACGCCGACCTATCGCCCCGCCACCGCTCACGCTACCGCGACAGCGGTGAACGCCGGGGTAACACGGCGCCCGATCCCCCCTCGATCAAGCGCCGGGGTTGGCACCGAGCCGACGCCAACGCGCACGGTAGCGACGGCGCCAAGCGTGGCGCGCGCGGCCCAAGCGACGCGCCAGTCCAAGGCAACGCCTACGGCTCAACCTGTGCCAGCGAACGTCGGGCAACGACAATCCGTCCAAGCGGTGCCGAGACAACCGTCATCGACGCCCGTAGGCGCGGCGCGACCGAAGGTTACACCGGTAGCGGTGGCGATGACACGACCGACGCCAGCGTCTGAGACACACCCCATCGTCTCGTCCACATCGCCCAGCGCCCGCCACACCACATCGCCCAGCGCCCGCCACACCGCTGCAAGCAAGCCACTGCACATCGTCGCCAGCGTCGTCCGTGTGCGCGCCCCGCGTCAGACCCACACTACCAGTAACCGCAACATGCGACGGCAGGCCACGACCCGGCAGGCCACGACCCGGCAGGGACAACGCCGCCAACAGCAGGCTGCCACGCAACGCCGCCAACAGCAGGCTGCGGCCCGGCAGAGACAACGCCGCGTGGCACAACAGCAGGCGGCGTTGCGCCGCCAACAGCAGGCCGCCGCGCAACGCCAACAGCAGGTTGCCGCGCAACGCCGCCAACAGCAGGCTGCGGCCCGGCAGAGACAACGCCGCCAACAACGGTCCGCAGTGCGCCGCGGCCAACAGCAGACTTCGGCGCGGCACACGCCGGTCAACAAGGGCTCCGCGGCACGCGCGGGGAGTGCATTGCGCGTCACATGGCCGGCCCACGCCACGCTGCGCTTCGACCGCCCCGATGTATTGCGACTCGCCACCGAACCGGGCGCGTCCATCGCCGTCACGCTACAGACGATCATCCGGACGCACGGCGTCGACGGCCGGGAACTCGCGCTGCCATATCACACCACCACCTACGCCGTGGCCGACCGCTACGGCCGGGTGACCATACCGCTACGCTACTCCTACGTCCCCACCCACCCCACGCCCGCCACGCTCACGGTGGTAGCGCACACGGCCTACGGCACAGTGCGGCGCAGCACGTCAATCACACTGCTGCGTTGAGTAGAAACGTGAGCGCCGCCAGTGGGACCAACTATGTTATCCTGCCAACGGCGCCCACTTTCTCTGTCCTCGTCCAGCGGTTCCCGTCCCCTACGGGCAGATCGGATCACCCTGGTGATAGTCCTACGCGCGCTCGCGTTCGTGCTCGGTGTTGTCCTCGTGCGAGGCGCCCTGCTCTCAGGCATCCGCACCTTTGTATTGCCGCGCAGCGACGACGATAAGCTGACTAAAATTGTCTTCCTGCTGGTTCGGCGCATCTTCGATGTGCGCCTGCGCTGGGCGCGCTCCTACCAAAAGCAGGACAGCGTCCTGGCGATCTACGCCCCGATCGCGCTGCTCGTGCTGCCCGGCGTCTGGCTCATCCTCGTCCTCATTGGATACACAGGCGTCTACTGGGCGCTCGGCGTCGGCCAATGGCGCGCGGCCTTCCTCGTCAGCGGCTCCTCACTGCTCACCCTGGGTTTCGCCACCGCCGGCGGCCTATTCGCGACCGTGCTGACCTTCTCCGAAGCGACAATCGGGCTGGGCCTGGTCGCGCTGTTGATCGCCTACCTGCCAACGATGTACGCGGCGTTCCAGCGGCGCGAAGAGGCCGTGACCCTGCTGGAGGTACGCGCGGGGTCGCCGCCCTCGGCCGTGACGATGATCACGCGCTACGCCGCGCTCAAGCGGCTCGATAAACTCGGCGACCTCTGGGCATCGTGGGAGACCTGGTTCGCCAGCATCGGAGAAAGCCATACCACGCTGCCCGCGCTGGTGTTCTTCCGCTCGCCCGACCCGGACCACTCGTGGGTCACCGCCGCCGGGACGGTGCTCGACACCGCCGCGCTCGTCATCGCGGCCGTGGACATCCCGCGCGACCCGCAGGCCGATCTCTGTCTACGGGCGGGCTTCCTGACGCTGCGCCGCATCGCCAACTACTTCGACATCACGCACAACGCCGCGCCCGCGCCGGGTGACCCCATCAGCATCAGCAGGGACGAGTTCGACGCGGCCTACGACGCGCTCGCCGCCGTGGACGTGCCGCTCAAGCCCGACCGCGACCGGGCCTGGCGCGACTTCGCGGGCTGGCGCGTCAACTACGACACCACCCTGCTCACCCTGGCCCGGCTGACCGTCGCGCCCGCGGCCCCCTGGACCTCCGACCGCCCCCCGCGCTAACTCCCCGCCCCCCCACCGCGCACATAGCAGTAACGTGCGAAAACGCCGTATGGCCGGCGCCTATGACACGCCAAGGAGCAAGAGGATGCGCGCACGCGGGGAAAACGGGTCGAGCGACTGATCGCACAAGCGCTAGAGGCGTATAACCCATGAAATATTCCTCGCCTATCACTATCCGTGTCCTACACCATCAGCGTGCCATCGACGACGATCACTTGACTGTAGGCTAGCAGCGTTGCTGTAGGAAGCGCAAAGTCCACGTTGAGCGAGGATTGGTTCGCGCCTCCTAAATACCGGTTTTCGCCCATGGCGAGCAATAATTTGCCGTGGCGATGCTCGTCGACTAACGTCCAGCCTATCTCCCGCCGTAAATGGGGGTTCAGCCCGATCCCCACATGGCTCACCCGGCGCGCCTCGCCACTGTGGCGCGCGAAGAGCGCCTCGAGGTCCGCCTTCCCCTGCGCTATCGTGTCAATACAAGAGCGCACCACTTTTTTGCGTTAGTCAACGAGGCATGTGGCATACCTACCGAGAGCGCTGCACGGGGGGAGCGCAAACCACGCCCACACAGACCTTTCAAGGTCCGTCCCCTCCCATGGTCTTTTAAGGCCAGGTCTCGGCGGTGGGATAGACTGGGCCATTCATCACTGTGGCCGCAGCAGCCAGTCGCGTCCGTTCGTATAGACGGCCTGGACGAGTATACGGCGCAGTTCGGCGTCGTCTACCTCGCCCCGCTGCAAGCCCGCGCCAAGGTGGTAGCGGATCAGCTTGCCGTAGGCGTCAGTCATCCAGGCCGGGACGCGCGCGTATTTGTCGACGGTGTCCAGACCGGCCGGGAAGCCGTAGCCGGGCAAGAGCCCCGCGTAGAGGTAGACGCGCCGCGCCGCGTCGATGGACTGCTCCTCCCCCAGGTCCTTGAACGTCTCCACGCGCACCGGCTCGCTGTCCGGCGAGACGCGGACGTAGCGCCCGCGCACGGCGGGGAACCCGATCGCGCTGTTGCGCAGCGCCGTGTAGTCGACGAGTCCCGGCGCCGCGTCGTTGGGCAACAACACCGGCGCCGCGCGCAGACCGCTGTACTTGACGCCGGTCCACGACTCCGTCGCCTGCCCTGGCGCGAGCAGCAGGGACAGCAGCAGCGTATCGGTGTAGCCCGTGCTGTCGAGCAGCCGCTTGGGCGAGGAGAAGCCGGTGCGCCCGTATAGCTTGTTGAAATAATCGCCATTACCCTTGACGCGCAGTCCCTGGAAGACGCGCGCCAGCAGGATGCGTTCGACGAAATCGCGGCCACGCCCACCGCGCTCGATCACCCCCGCGATCAGCGGACGCCTGGGATGCGCCCGCGCGGCCACGATCAATCGCCGCTGTAGGAAGGCCATCAGCGCCAGAGGCTCGAACAGACGCCGCGTGGCCCACTCGGCGGCGCGCGGGGTCATCCGCGGGTAGATATCGCGGCGCGCCTCGCGCAGGAAGTCCTCTTTGAGCTTAGCGCCGAGGGCATGGTCGGGAGCATAGTAGCTCAAGAAGAGGTCGACGTCGCGCTCGGTGAACGGCGTGTGCCCGACATATTTGTCGATGACGTGGTACACCAGGGGTCCGTGGAACATCAGCACGTCGAGATCGGGGCGGCGCTCCAGCGCGGCGAGGCCGCCGAAGAGTTCGGCGATGATGCGCACGATGTCGGGGAAGTCGTCGCGCTCCTTGCTGCCCCCTTCCAGGTCGCCCAGGATGATGGGGTAGTAGCGGAACTGTTCGCGCGCGGCCAGGTCGCGCTCACCCGCGCGCACGGTGTACGAGCCGACGCGCAAGAGGATGGGCGCGTGGCCAGCGGCGCGCACATGGCCGACGCCGCCGTCGATAAACGTCGTCACCTCGCCGCGCACATGCGCCCATGAGATGTCGTCGACCGCGCGCAAGGGCAAGACCGCGTGGGCGCGGCGGCCCTCATCGGCCGCGGCCATGGCGCGCTTGAGGTCGGCGACGAAAGCGGCCGTATTGCCGATGTAGCCCTCACGCAGGCTCTCAGCCACGACCAGCGCGTTCTCGGCCAGGCGCAGCAAGAGGCTTGGCTCGCGCCGCAAGTCCGCGCGGACGCTCTCCTCTGTCGTCCAATACCTATCGCTGGGGTGCCCGATCATAAGCGCCGATTTCCGCCTGTCCGCCGTGTCAAGGAGCGCCGTCCGACTATTCGCCGACGCCGCGACGATTCTCGTCGCGGTGCGCATGTATGTGTAGTATCTATACCACATCCAGAAAAGCAATAGCCTTTAGTTGCCAGTTGCCAGTTGCCAGTTGCCAGTCGCCAGTCACCAGTCGTTAGTCGTCAGTCGTCAGTCGTCAGTCGTCAGTCGTCAATCGCTGGAAGAATAGGCCGTGCCTTCGACCAGTTCTAGCGCGCCGATGCGCTGGCATGTCTCTTGCCCCATTCGATAGTTAAAGCTCCACAACAATTCTATGTAACCGCGCGTCCCAGGTCGAGAGCAGCGCCGGCCGTTTCAGGCGCCACGCGTCCCTCCGCCCAAGCACGCGCTCTGAATAGGTAAAGTAAAAAGGACGACTAGCCATGGATGCGCAAGACCCATCTCGTGAGACAATCACCCCCCCCACCAGCGAACACCCCTACTCGGTTGAAACGGCGGCGTCAGGTACCCTACGCGGTAGCGGCGACACGGGTGAGTATAAGCAGCCAGCGGGGGCGACAGGCGGGGTCGTCGAGCAGGTTGAACACGCCGCCGGCCACCTGCTCGAAGAGACCAAGCGCCTGGCGGGGCAGGTCGTCGAAGGAACCAAGCATACGGCGAGCGAGACGAGCGACCGCGTGACCGGCGCGGTGACGGACAAAGCCGTGCGCCAGACCATCGCGCTCGTGATCGGGCAAAAGGATGACGCGGCGCTAATCCTGAGCGAGGCGGCGCGGGCGCTGCGGCAGACGGGCGTGCGGCTGCACGCTCAGGACAAAGCGGACGTGGCGCGGACCGCCGAACACGCGGCGACGCAACTCACGCGCCTTTCCAGCTACCTGCGCGCACACGACACAGAGGAGATCGCCGACGACGCCGAGCGCATCGCCCGGGCCATCCCCGCCAGCATCCTCAGCGGCGCGCTCACTGTGGGGCTGCTTGCCGGCCGCCTGCTGGACAAATCGGACTCGTCGGATACATAGATAGTACGGTCACATCGTCGTGTCCGTATGTGTTTCACCGCGCAGATACGGGAGCCGTTCGCGCATCGTCTGGACGATATGTTCCACCAGTTGCTTGGATTCTGGCGTCCCATCCCACACCCATCCCTTCGCCACGACGTCCTCGGGTGTGTAGCCGAGATCCGCGCTTCCCTCGTAATTGACGCGCACCATCTCGCGGATAACGTGGGGACTGTAGACCAATCGCACCCGCCAGTTCGTCAGGCAGACGGCGCGGATGACGATCGCGATGTAGCGATGCGTATGGCGCGCGCGACCGATCACCATAAGGCTGCCTTGCTGCTTCCGGTAAGGATACCAGTCCCACAGTGGCTTGAGGCAATACACCTTGGCTCCCGGGGCGAAGTGCTTGGTACCGCGCCGTCGCTCCACCCCACCAAGCCCATATGAGCGCTCGGCCACCATATTGGCGACGACACACCAGACCGGGGCCGGCGTGGGGCCGAGCGTCCGCGTGAGCGCTTCGGCGCGCCCGGCTCGCCGTCGCTGTGCCGCGCGCATCCGCCACGTCTGGCTCATCGTATCCTTCGTCCAACGCCGGACGAGTCGTGTACGGCGGCGCGTCCTCGGATCGCCCATCGCCTGCTCCTTGTTGCTATGTGCGCCTTTATTGTGAGGCTTGCGCTACCCGATGAGATCAATCCGGTACCGTCGAAGCATCCGAGCCAGGAGAGCCGAAGACCTCGATGAAGGCGCCGGCCTGCGCGCGGGCGCAATATAAGACGCCGTACTCGCTATCCGGGGCGTCGAAACGGTAGGTGACGGTGTTCCCGAAAAAGAGCGGGCCGAGGGCGCAGCGATGGACACGGTACCACGAGGCGATGTTGAATGTGCGGATCGGGAGGCGGTGGGCGGCGAGATCAACCGGCGGCAGTGGATGAGGTCCTGGTTCTGTATAGCCGGGGCGCCATCCGCTCACGTACCCATCTCGCCATACCGGTGCGCCGCCCGCACGACCGGCTCGACACGTCCCTCACGCAGGAGACTCAGAGGAGAACGACGATCAAGGTCTATATTAGGGTTGATAAACCAGGAAACTTGCGACCACTCACCAAACGAGTCGAGCGCGGCGAGTGTCTCCTCCATGCCGGGGAGTATCCCATGATCCGCGAACTGCCAGACCGGGTAGCGGTAACCGCGCCGCCCCAGCGTAAGCGCCAGGAGCCGGCCTGCGCGCCGACGCCGATCGACACCTTGGCGTGTCAAGCCTAATATGTCCGCGGTCTCCTCAGCCGAAAGCGTGCCGCCCTCCGCCTGGGCTAAGAAGGCCTTACTCCGCAGACCTGACAGCCGCGCCTCGGCTAGTGGGTCGTCGGACGCCAGAGACTCGACGATCTCCGGCGCCTCAAGCGCGCGCAGCAAAACAGCGTAGTCAGTGCGCTGCGCGGCAGCATCCGAGAGCGTGGGCGCGTCAAGCTCCTGTGCAAGCCATACGGTTGCATTGAGCACACGGGTGAGGAAAATACGCCGCACTGGCTCACGCGCCAACTCGTGAACGCGCGCCAGCGCCTCATCGAATGACGAGTACCCCTTCGCGACAGACACTGCCTGCACCACGCGGATCTCCCTACCTATCTCGTTGTGTTTACTACTATCATAATAGATGTTACCCCTGCCTTTCGTCAACTTTGCTTAGGCGAAGATCTCGGTGGTACAATCACCCGTGGGCAGGTGGATCTCGTGGCCGCGCGCCGGGCCGAAGTCGACGTAGAAGTCCTGGTCAAGCGTCATGCCGCCCTCGGGGTGGCAATCGACCTTGAGCATCCACGACTCCAGCCCCGGGTAGAACTGGTTGTCCCAGGTGCTGTAGAGCGAGTTGGTGACGTAGAGCCGCCGCCCGTCCATGCTCAACTGTAGCATCTGCGGTCCGCCCGAGAGTTCGCGCCCATTGCCGTTGTGGCCGAATTGGACCGGGCCGAGCAGGCCGCCGACCCAGACCTGCCCTGCCAGTTTGGGATGGGCGCGGTCGGAGATGTCGTACTGGCGGATGTCGCCGTGCAGCCAGTCGCTGAAGTACAGGAAACGGTCGTCCATCGAAATAATCTGGTCGGTGATCAGGCCCGGCAGCGGGAACGGCCAGCCCGCCACGTCGCGGCCCTCGACCTCCACGACCTTATCGGCCGCCCAGTGCGCGCCGTTCCCGCTCCCGTCCTTGTGAACATGCCAGAGCGTGCTGGAGAGCGCCGCGCCGACGTAGCCCTCCTCGGCCTCGGGGTTGTGCAGCCAGCGGATCTCCAGCGGGATCATGCCCGTCTCACCCAGGTCAATCGTCTGCGTCTTGGTGCGCTGCTCGAGGTCCCACACATGAACCTTGTGGCCGTACTTGCCGGCGGCGACGTCCTCCAGGTTGAAGCCGGGGCCGAAGGTGTTGGGCGCGGCCCACTCGCTGGAGAGCATGAAATTCTTGCGCGGCTGGTACCAGAAGTCGTAGGCGAACTCCATGTCGCCCTTGTCCCGCTCCCAGCGGCCCAGCACCTCGAAGGTCGAGGCGTCGAGCGCGGCGAAGCCACCTGGCGCATTGCCGTCTTTGTCGCCGAGCATGCTGATGGTGATAATGCCGCCGGGCATGCAGTGAACGGTGTGCGGCGCGGTATAGCCGGTCTTTTTGATCAGTTCGTCGGGCTCGATGACCTTGTGCAGCTGAGGCTTGCGCGGATCGCTGGCGACATCGATGATGTGCAGGCGGCTGGAGCGGAAGCCAGGCACGACAAGGTTGGCGCGCTGGAGGTTGCTATGGCAGGCCGAGGAGCAGACCTGCCAGCCATAGTGGTGCAACTCGTCACCGACGTTGGGCATAGGCGTCTTGTGCGTGACCTGCCCGTAGGCGTCCGAGTCGCGGTTGACGTCGACAACGGCGAGGAAGTCGGGCTCCGCGATACCGGTCCCCTCGTGCAGGCAGGCGACGTAGAGGAAGTCCTCGCGCGGCGCCTGCATGGCGTCGGACGGCGAGGCGTAGCCGACGCGCGCGCCCTCGTGCTCATGTCCCGCAGGCGCGTCGTGCGCGTCTACATTATGCTGTGTGTCGGTCATGATCGTTCTCTCCTACTAATGAGGCGTCCGTCTCGTACCCTTCACCGAGGCCGAGGCACATCCACACGGTAACATAAAACCGATCGGAATGCTAAAAATCCGCGGCTCCACTGTCGGCTGCCGCCAATCGGCGACACAATCACACGGTCGGAACCGACCGGCCACCGCGCAGTGGCCGCGCGGATAGAGCGGGCGTTCGCGGCGCCGCGTGCATCTTGACGACCATCGTAAAGATAGCGGCTAGAACGAGCATAGCGGCTAGAACGAGCGACGCCGCCATAAAGATGAATCCCGCTCCGGGGCTCCCTGTCGCGCCATTGAGTAACCCAACGACATAGGCGCCGACGAACGAGCCCAACGCGCCCAAGCTGTTGATCAACGCCATCGATTCGCCCGCCGCGTTGCGGGGCAGTATCTCGGGTATGATCGCGAAGAATGGGCCGTACGGCGCGTACATACACCCGCCCGCGATGACCAGGAAGATGAAGGACACCCAGAAATTGCCGGCGCCAACCGCATACGATATGTAAAACGCGACCGCTCCGATGAGCAGGAACGGCCAGACGAACGCCTTGCGCTCCATCGTACGGTCAGAGAAGTAGGACGCGGCCAGCATCAGGATGACGGCCAGGACATACGGCAGCGCTGCGAGCAGCCCGGTGACGCCGAAGCCCAGGTGCGAGCCGTGCTTGATGATAGAGGGCAGCCAGATCACGAAGCCGTACACACCGATGCTCCAAAAGAAATACTGTAGCGCGAGCAGGATCACCCGAGGCGTGCGGAAGGCGGCCCAGTAGTTCTTGACCTTGGCTAGTCCTTCCTGCTCGCGGTCCAGGGCGCGCTCGATAGCCTGTCTCGCGCCCGGCGTCAGCCAGGTCGCATCGACAGGACGATTCGCGGCGACTTTGAGCCAGATGAAGGCCCAGATAATGGAGGGTAAGCCCTCCAGGATGAACATGCCCTTCCAACTTACGGCCTGGATCAAAAACCCCGAGATGACGGACATCCAGAGGACGGTCACTGGATTGCCCAATATCAGAAAGGTGTTAGCCCGTGACCGTTCGCGACTCGTGAACCAGGCCGTCAGGAAGACGAGCATGGCCGGTAGGATCACGCTTTCGACGACACCGAGCAGGAAGCGATCGATGGCCAGCAGGGGGATATTGGTTATGACGCCGGTGAGCGAAGCCAGCACGCCCCAAATGATCAGGGCCCAGAACACCAACCGCTTCGCGCCATGTTTTTGCGCGTAATGGGCGCCGGGAATCTGAAAGAAAAAGTAGCCCAGGAAGAATAGGGCGCTCAGGAGCGCCGAGACGCTCGACGTTATGCCCAGCGACTTGGCGAGGCCGCCGGCGGCGCCGAAACCGTAGTTCGCGCGGTCCAGATAAGCCAGACTATAGGTCACGAAGACGAGCGGTATAATATGTCGCCACCGGCGTGGCGCGAGGGGACCATCGTCCCGTACGTCCGGGAAATAGGCAGGGTTACTATCACGCGATACGGCACGGTTCATGGTCTCCTCCTAACTTGCTTGTGGCTCTCCTGGCCGCGACGCGCTGGCGCCACTGCCGGCGCATGAGAGAGAAATGTTTGGTGCATGTATCACGGCATGATACATGCCAAGGGCCATTCCAGTGATCTGGGAAAGTCCAGCCACGGTTGCGATGGCAGTGCGGCAAAAGGGTATACTAATTCCGACTGGATAGCTTCACACGACACGAGGGACACGGCGATGAATGAGGCGTCCTACGGACAACCCCGGCCCGCGATGACCCATGATTTAGGCGCGACGCTCACGACGCAGGGGGCTGATCCGGCCGCGGCTGAGGCGCTGGCGAAGGGCTTCCTGACGCGGGTGCAGCGCGACATCGACGAACAGAAAGTGTTTTATGTCTAGTACCACCCTGATCACCCTGCCCAATGGGTTGCGCCTGGCGCTACATCCCATGCCCGCGACCTACTCCGCCACTGTCGTCGCCGTCATCGGGACGGGCTCGCGTTACGAGGACGCCGCCGCGGCTGGCGTCTCGCACTTCCTCGAGCATATGCTCTTCAAGGGCACGACGAAGCGGCCCAGCGCGCAACTCATCTCCGACACTATCGAACGCCTGGGCGGCCGCATCAACGCCAGCACCTCGCGCGAGATCACTACCTACTACACCAAAGTGCCCAGCCGGCGCCTCGACGTAGGACTCGACCTTATCGCCGATATGCTGTGTCACCCGCTGCTGGATGAGACCGAGACCGTACGCGAACGCGGCGTGATCGTCGAGGAACTGGCGCAGGGCGAGGACGTGCCGGCGGTGGTGGGGGCGCACCTGTTGCAGCGCACTGTCTGGGGCGGCCACCCACTGGGGCGGCCGATCATTGGCTCACGCGAAACGGTCTCCGCCATGACGAGCGACGCCCTGCGCGCCTACATGGCATCGCACTACGCGCCCACGCGCATCGTGCTCTCCGTGGCCGGCAATATCGACCCCGACGACGTGGCGCGCCGCGCCACGGAACTCCTCGGTGGTTGGCCCCTCGTCCCCGCGCCTGTGGCGGCCGCCCCCGTCTACTCCCAGAGCGAACGGGTGGCGCTGACGCGGCGCGAGGGACAAGCGCACCTCTATGTCGCCGCACCGGGCGTAGCGCTCGACAGTCACGACTACATGGCCTTCGCCATCCTGGCCGAGATCCTGGGCGGGGGCATGAGTTCGCGACTGTTTATGGAAGTGCGCGAGCGGCGCGGGCTGGCCTATTCGGTCGGCGCGGGGGCGGCGGCGATGAGCGACCATGGCGCGCTCTCCATCCACGCCGGTGTCGCCCCCGATAAGGCCGTCGCGGCGCTGGAGGTCATTGCGCACGAGCTGCGGCGGCTGGCTGCGGAGCTGGTCGACGAGGACGAACTCGAGCGCGTGCGCGGATCCTACGAAGGGTCGCTGCTGCTGGCGCTAGAGGACTCCTACAGCGTAGCCACACGTAACGCGCGCTCCGTATTGCAGCGGGGCTACGCGCGCACGCCCGAGGAGTCGCTGGCCCTCGTCGAGGCGGTCACCGCCGGCGACATCCAGCGCCTCGCCGCCGCGCTGCTGCGGCCCGACCTCCTGCGCGTGGCCATCGTCGGCCCCTTCGACGACAAGGCGCCCTTCGTCGAGGCTATCACGCCCGCTTTGACCGGCGCTGGCAGCGAGGCTGACGCCGCGCGCTAACCCCTTTCCCCCTCGCCCCCGCCCATAACTAACCGGCTCCCTGTTGCGTATACTATGGGTTATGGGCGCGCCTCGCCCAACGAAAGATCGACGCGCCATGGCTTGGTTACGCCGCGACGATCAGCTGGCCTATCAACGGCACGGCAAGCACTTATAGATGTACAGGGAGAACAGTATGATGGACAAGAGGCAAGAGTTCGGGTTGGACGAGTTGGCCGCCGAGGCGGTGTCAAGCGGGATGAGCCGGATGACCTTTATCCGGCGCGCGTTGGCGCTGGGGCTCGCCGCGCCGGCCATCGCGGGGGCGCTGGAGGCCATCGAGGGACCGGCCCCGGCGTTGGCAGCCGCCACGCCAACGCAGCTTACGTTCGGCTCCTGGGGCAGCCTGGACGAGCAGGTTACCGTCAACCAGGTGCTCAAGGTGTTCACGCAGCGCAACCCGGATATCGCGGTGCAGCCGCAATATACGTCGTTTAGCGACTACTTCGTCAAGCTCAATGCCGACCTCGCGGCCAAGAGTATCCCCGACGTGATGTTTCTCACCTACGTGCCCACCTACGCGTCCAAGGGCGCGCTGCAGGACATCCGCGCTATGGCCAAGAGCCACGGCAAGAACCTCGCGGCCTACACACCCGGCGAGTTGTTCCTGTTCGAGTGGAACGGCGGGCTATACGGCGTGCCGCGCGACAACGACACCAAGGTCATATTCTACAACCGCAAGCTGTTCAAAGCCGCCGGCGTCTCTTTCCCCAAGGACGGCTGGAGTTGGGACGACCTGCGCACGACGGCCAAGAAATTGACCAAGGGCAGTGGCGCGCGCATCAGCCAGTACGGCTTCGCCTACGAGACCGATTTCTGGCGGCTGTGGCTGTGGCAAAAGGGCGTCGAACTGTTCAACAACAACGCCAAGCCCACTAAGGTAACCTTCAACACCCCGGCCGCCGCGCAGGCGCTGCAGTTCATCGCCGACCTCACCAATAGGGATCAGGTGACACCGCCGGCCTCGCAGATGGCCTCGTCGGCCACGATCTCGTCGCTGTTCGCGGGCGGACAACTGGCCATGGCCTTCGGCAACCACGCGCTGGCGCCGACGTTCCTCAAGACGCCGGGCCTCGACTGGTTCGTGGTGGGGATGCCGCACTGGAACGGGCGGCCCGTCGTCAATGCGTCCGGCGGCGCGGGCTACTGCATGTCTAAGTTCACCAAGACGCCCGAGGCGACCTACCGCCTGTGGGACTTCATGACCGGGCCGGTGGCGACGCTGACGTTCAGTGAGGGCAACGACGTGACGCCGATCAACCCCGGCGTGCTGAACTCGGCGTTCTGGCGCAGTAAGCCCTACAACGCGGTCTTCCAGGCGCAAACCAAGTTGGGGCATCGTCTGCCCTCGTTCCCGACCTTCTTCGACGTCTACACCGCGGCCGACAACGTGTTGCAGTCGCTGTGGAGCGGCGAAGGCACAGCCGCGACGCTGCTGCCCAAGGCCGCGGCCGCCGCGACCAAGACGCTTAAGAGCGGGAAGTAATCGGCAGGGCCTGGCCTTTTAAGGCCAGGCCCTTTCGCAATCGCGCGATGCGGCTTGCCTAACGAGATGATACGATGTCGCCAGGACAAGCATGGATGCGCAGGGGGGGTAATCACAATGGCACAGGCAACGATGTGGGCGACGACGTATCGTGTCCCCGACACGCTACTTAGTGATACGGAGGAGAGCGTCTTGGGGACACAATGGCACCAAAGCGCCATCGCCGCCCTGGCGGACATGATCGAGGAGGTGACGCGGAGGCGCGGCGCGGCCTGGGGGGTGTGCAACCAAATCGCGCTCGTGGGACTACAGCATGAAGACGGCACCGCCTATGATCCACACCCCGACGTCATGGTGCTCGATCGGCCGCTCCCGTCCGGCGACCTGGCTTCGATCTCTGTGGCTGAGGCGGGTGTCCCTCTTTTCGTCATGGAAGTCGCGAGCAGATCGACGGGGCGCAACGACACCGGCGACAAGCAGCGTGCCTACGAGGCTATCGGCGTTCCCGAATACATCGTGTTCGACCCGGATGGGAGCGTGCTACGCACGCCCCTACGCGGCTGGCGCCTGCAATCCGGCGTCTATGCGCCATGGGCGCCAGACCCTGATGGCTGGTGGCACAGCGCATCCCTCGCTATCTCGTTCCAGGCCACGCAGCCGTTCATGACTGTCCGGGATCGTAGCGGCCAACTGATTAGACTATCCCGCCAAGTACGGCAGCATGCCGAGCGTCTGGAGCAGCGCCTGAGCGAGGCCGAACAGGCGCGGGTCGAGCAAGCGCAACAGATCGCCGAGCTTGAGGAGCAGGTGCGACGCCTGCGCGCGCAACATGGCGAGTAATTAGTGGGGGGATTAGAAGCGGATGATCGAAGATCGGCTGCTGACGGATCGCGCCCAAACGGCGTTGGCGCGTGAGGAGGCGCGGCTGTTCGGCCACGACGCCACCCTAACGTTATGAATATAGGAAGAGCAAACCGCTATGGCCGTTGAGACGCGCGCGACGCCCTGGCGGCGCATGGTCCGGCGCGCGGCGGGACGGGAAGGCGCGTACCGGCGCGGCCACGGCCGAGTCGCGCTGCTGTTCCTGCTGCCCGACCTGATCCCCTTCTTCGTGTTCACTGTGCTCGGCGTGCTCGCCACCGGTGGCCTGAGCTTCGCGCACTGGGACCTCGTGTCGCCGCCGTCCCCGGCGGGGCTGCAAAATTACCGGGACCTATTCTCCGATGATGTCTTTCGCCAGGTGCTCGGCAACACGGCCGCCTACACGCTGGGCGTCGTCCCACTGTCGACGGCGCTGGCATTGCTGATCGCGCTCGGCCTTGCCCGTAAGTTGCCCGGCGCCATCCTGCTGCGCACGGCCTACTTCGCCCCCTACATCACAACGCTCGTGGCCTCGGCGCTCGTCTTCCAGTGGATCTACGACCCGCGCGCCGGCCTGATCGACAGCGCGCTCTACCTGGTCGGCGTCCAGAACCCGCCAGGGTGGCTCAACAGTACCACCTGGGCCATGCCCGCCCTGATCATCTTCGGCATTTGGCGGCAAATCGGCTTCAACATCGTGCTGTTCCTGGCCGGCCTACAAGGGGTGGACCGCTCGTTGCTGGACGCGGCGGCGGTCGACGGCGCGGGTCCGTGGCGACGCTTCCGCCATGTGACCCTGCCGCTGATCAGCCCCACCACGTTCTTCGTGGTCGTCATTACTACGATCAGTTCATTCCAGGTCTTCGACCAGGCCTACATTATGACCGGCGGACGCTTCTCGCCCGACAACGCCACCAACACGCTGGTCGGCTACCTGTTCCAGAAAGCCTTTGTCTCGGCCAGCGCCAATATCGGGCTGGCCTCGGCCACGGCCGGCGTGCTCTTCCTGCTCGTCTTCGCCGTGACGGTGCTGCAATTCGTGGTGCAACGCCGCTGGGTGCACTATGAGTAGTCGCATCGCAGCGGCGCCGGCGCGGCGCCGCGTGAGTGGGCGGCGGCTGGCCGGGCGGGCGCTGCTGTTGCTGGCGCTGTTGGTAGGGGCCATCGTGGTCTCGCTGCCCTTCATCTACATGGTCGTGTCCTCACTGGAGACAAACGAGCAGATTGGGCAACTGACGCCGCAGTTCGTCCCCGCGCCCGTGCAGTGGGGCAACTACGCGCAAGTGTGGCGGCAGTTGCCGGTGGGCCGTTTCTTCGTCAACAGCCTGGTCGTCGCCGTCGCCGTGACCGCAGGACAGGTCGTCACGGCCTCGATGGCCGCCTACGCCTTCGCACGGCTGCGCTTCCCCGGCCGCTCGATCCTGTTCGCCGTCTATCTGGCCACACTGATTGTGCCCTTCCAGGTCACGCTGATCCCCAACTACATCCTGATCCGCCTGCTAGGCTGGCATAACACCTACCAGGGCATGATCGCGCCCTTCATCTCCAGCGTCTTCAGCACCTTCTTGCTGCGCCAATTCTTCCTCACCATCCCGACCGACCTGGAGGAGGCGGCCGTGCTCGACGGCGCGGGGCACTGGACAGTCTACTCGCGGGTCATCCTGCCCCTGGCGCGGCCGGCCCTCGCGGCGGTCGTCATCTTCGCCTTCCTGGGCGCGTGGAACAACTTCCTGTGGCCGCTCGTAGTGGTCGATAGCGAGAGCCTCAAGACGCTGCCGCTGGGCATCGTGGAGTTTGAGGGACAATTCACCGTACAGTGGAACCTGCTGATGGCAGGCGCGTCACTCTCGCTCATCCCGGTGCTCGTCGTCTACGTCCTCGCGCAGCGCTGGATCGTCGAGGGTATCGCCCTGACGGGCCAGGGCGGCCGCTGAGACGTCGGAAGCGTGACGGGTCCCTCCTTGCACCCGCGTGACAGCGTCGCGCATGTCAAACGCCGAAGGGGCGCCGCTCACTACGAGCAGCGCCCCTTCATCTTGTAGGTGGATGACGGCCGAACCGGCGTCCCCAAATCGGCCCAACCGCCTCCACACACGTCTAGCTTACGGCCTTCCGGCCCCGCGCGCATGATGCAAAACTCACATCTTTGGCGCTGGCGACGCATAGTCGCGGACAAAATAAAACCGGCGTCGCCTGAAACATCAGACGACGCCGGTTGGTCTAGGTGGTCGGCGGCCAGACTGGCGTCCCCAAATCAGCCCGACCGCTTCCACACACCCACAGCATAGCCGCTGTCGGGCGGGCGCGCATGATGTAAAACTCACATCTTTACAGCAGTTCATACGCCACTACGCCACCGGCGGCCCAAAGGTCTATTTTCGCTCGTTGATCAGCGTCACGATCTCGCCCTTTTCCGGGAAGCGATCGAGGCTTTTCTTGGAGAAGATCAACTCACCGTTATACGTGACCTCGAACACGCCGCCGCTGGCGGGCTGCAGGTTGAGGTTTTTGATCTTGCGCCCGTAGGTATGGACAAGCTCTTCCGTCAAACTGACGGCATCAGGGGTGTAGTCTCAAACGACGCAAAACTGGATTGTGATATCCATTCGTACCTTACACTTTCTTTGATCTAGCACTGTACCTAATTCTATTATACCACGACGCTTTGACACGTCGCGCCGTGCTAGGCTACCATAGGTATATAGCGCCCGGCGCCCCTCTCCCATGCCATCGTGTATAACAGGAGGGACCATCATGCCGCGCCTCATCCGTCCCCTCATCTCGGCGTGCCTGCTGGCGCTCCCACTCGGCGCTCTACCGGCGATCTCAGGCGCCCCACCCCCATCGGCCGGCCGGCAGCGACCGGCGCCGCTAGGAAGTACGCATAGCCGGCCAGTCCCAACTCCGCCGGCGCCGGCGACGCTCCTGCTCACCGCCGGCGACCTACCACCCGGCTATCTTGCCGACGACGCCATCGAGAACGCCGACGCCACCGCGCGCACCGCGGCATACAGCACGACTGTTATGTCGAGTTCTTTCAGCGCCTACCGGCAACAAGACCGCGCGGTCGTGCAGTACGTTGCCCTCCTGCGCACACGCGCCGGCGCAACCGCCTTCCTCGCGCGGGAGGGCGCGGCGGTAGACCATACCTCCGGGGCGGCGCGCGTCACGCTGACGACGGGACCGCAAGCGGGGCCGTCGCTCGCGTACCAGCAACAGGGTACGCGCGGCGAGGAGTGGGTCATGGCCGCGCTCGCGGCCGGCCCCTACGTGGCGGTCCTTGGCGCGTACGACAAGGGGAGCGAACAGGCGGCCATTGACACGCTACAACAGCTCGTCGTCATCGCGAACACACGCCTACGTCTAGCGGCGACACGAGTCCCGGACCCACAGCCGGCAAAGGCGTCACGCGCGCCAACCGTACCCGCGCTAGGGGTCGCCGTACTTGTCACGACCACGCGCGACGGGCGGCCCAGCGACATCTTCCACCCGCGTAGCCCGCTGTATTGGCGCGCGGCCTGGCGCGTCGAACGCCTGCCGCGCGGGGCGCGTGAGACCATACGCGAGACGGTGTGGCAGGGCAAGCGCGTGCTTTATCGCAATGGCGTGACCGACACGCCCTACAGCGGCGTCAACGAGGCCGGCGACCACCTGGCGCTCCCAACTCTGGCGCCCGGCTACTACAACGTCACCGTCGCCGTCGCCATAGGCCGCCTCTCCGCCCAGGTCACACACACCTTCCATGTCGTCGCCACGCCGCCCGTCAAGCGCCCGCCGCGCTAACCTGGATTATTCGTTGGCGCGCATAAGGTCTGGGATCAGGCAGCACAGAGGGAGGGGCACTGGCCCTGCTGCCAATAGGCGTCCCAGTCACCGTTGAGGCGCAGGGTACGCAGGCGCAGCAGGCTCACGCTGGTCTCTT
>JAABUM010001468.1_pt1 | contig 35207 bp, 42 predicted proteins | sample 5559161 | NCBI WGS metagenome assembly JAABUM01 (sample SAMN10711868, study PRJNA513369) | rock metagenome | isolation source: Antarctica rocks | place: Antarctica: Victoria Land, Siegfried Peak nord
CGCTTCGCCCAGGGTCCGTCGGCTTGCCCAGACAATGCGGTTCCATCTTCGCCCATTGGGCGTCCGTCAGCACGAATCGTTCCATCCAAAGCTTGAATCACAGCCAAGCCCGCCGTGGAATCCTAAATCTCAACAGCCCTTAGCCGAGCAAGGCGCGCTCGGCTGCCTCCAGCTCCGACCCGTCGTCGCCACTCGGGAACAGGTGCCCGTAGGTGTCGAGCGTCATGGCGATGGTCGAGTGCCCTAACCGCTCCTGAACCATCTTCGCGGGCAGCTCCAGCCCGCCGTCCACGCGGCGGTTGATGCACCACGACGCATAGAAGTGGCGGAGGTTGTGAAGCCCCGGATATTTGGCGACGGGTACACCGCCCTCGCTGACCACCGTGACGCCGGCCGCGACCTGGGCAGGCCGGAAGCCGCGGTTGACGAGGTTCGGATAGTGCTCGATCCCGCCACGCCCGGTCGGGAAGGCGAGGCCCAACGCGCTTGCCGGTGCCATGTCGCGCCATGTCGCGAGGGCCGCCACGAGGGCTGGCGGGATCGGAATGACCCGCTCCCCTGCGGCGGTCTTGGGCGGGCCGATCATGTTGTACCTGTCGGCCCGCTGCCGGACGTGCAATTCCCGCCGGTCGAGGTCTAGGTCGGTCCAGCGAAGCCCACGCAATTCGGAGGCGCGCAGGCCGGTGAAGATCGCAGTCATCAGGATCGGCCGCCACTTGGCGTTCAAGGCCACCACGATGGACCTGATTTCGGCCGGCATGGGGATGTCCACCCCGACCTTCAGCCTGCCCTTCTGGCGCCGCTCGGCATGGCGTTCCTTGCCCTTCTTGCGGCTGCCCCGGAGGTCGCGCACCACGTTGCGGGCGATGAGGCCGCGCTCCTGGACGTCGGCGAGCGCGAAGCCGAGGCTCCCCACGATCCGCTTGACCATGGCGGGGGAGCGCTTGTGGCCGGTCGCCTCGCCGGGCAGGGGCTCGCCACGGCGTAGCTTGTCCTCGAACTCGCGCACCATCGGCGCCGTGAGCTGCGATAGCTTCGTGCGGCCGAGAAACGGATTGATGTGCAGCTCGACGTGGTTGCGGTAGGAGTCGACAGTGGTGCGCTCCAGGGCACCGCACGAGGCCAGCCATAGCTTCATGGCCTCGGCTACCGTAATACTCTGACTGTCCGGCGTGTGGACGCCGGAGCGGACCTCGACCACGGCCGTCGCTGCATAGGCGTCGGCTTCCTTCTTCCTCGCGAACGTCTTCAGCCGGCGCTTGCCGGCTTGGTCGAGGTAGTCGACGACCCACGCGCTCTTCGCCTCGCCCTTCGGCGAAGTCCACTCCCGCTTCCGCACGCTCGCCATGAATGCCGCTCCGACGATCATCGGCGGCGATCCTATCCCGAGCGCGATGGAACGGCAGAATCCGTCACGGTGACGATTTGCCGGCCCTCTCAGCAGTCCGGCCAAATTGGCCGCACAGGGCTCGCCCGCGCCATGGGAACCATTAACGAATGTGAACAAGGTGTGGTCCTGTGCATTGACCTCCGTGAAGATGTCACGGTCGGCTGCCGGTATCAGAAGATGAAACATCCAACTCGCCACGGGCAGGACAACGTCACGAGCGTAGCGCCCTCTGCGAAAAGCACAGGCCTGGCGGGAAGCCAGCCGAAACCGGCCGACGGGGTAACCGAAGCCGAGAAGACGCCAGTAGTCCGTCGCGCGTATGCGGAGCCGGTGGGATCGACTGCACCTCTGTTTTCCGGCTGGTGACTTAGCCCGCCCGCGCGCTGCGGACGGACCGGCACGTCAGAGCGCGATTTCCTCGTGTCGCTCGACGATGAGGCCGGGACATCGCGGCTCGCTGTCGGCCACGTACCGGATCGCGGCCACCCGCATGAAGGCCCCGGCGGGCAGGTAGGGGAGCGGTGTGACCCGTTCGGTCGCCCCTAAGACGCACCACCCATCGGCGCCGGCCGTGATCTCGCGCATGGCGCCTGAGAATGCTTCCCAGGCATACCGGGCACGTTCTCGTGGGTTGCCGAGGGCCGGAGCCGCCATGGCTTGCGATAGCGGCACCGGTACGCCGGGGATGCCGATCAGGGTCACGCCGCCGCCGATGAGCGGGAGGGTGGCGAGGCCGCGAAGGAATGAGCGGCGGTCAGACATGGGCGCCATCCCGTTCCACCGTCGCGCCGATCGCGCAACCGACGTCGACGGACCAGAACAGAGCGTCCTCGTAGGACTGCTGTGCACCGCCGGATCGTCGTCCTCGGCGTCATCGGGTCCGCTGCGGAGGAACCCGCGTCCGTGGCGCTCCAGCGCCGTGATGTCGCCATCGGCCGTGGTCTGGCCAAGCGCGAGCTGCCCGACGTTCGCGGCCCAACCCAGGGTCTCCTCACCCTCGTCGAGGATGTCGCCGCCGTCTTCGTTCACGGCCTCGGCTTCGTCGTGCCGCGTGCTGCCGTCCGCCCAATGCTCTTGTGATGAGGTCGCATCGCACAAGGCGAATTGGTAGCAGGACGGATGCCGCTCAGGTGCCCCGAGCATGGGCTCATCATCGTCTTCGGCTTCACGATCGTCGTGGCTGTCCGACAGGATGGGCTTGCCGTCGATCCACCCGAGGGAGGGTTCGGCCGTGCCGTCGTCTTCGAGGTCCACGCCCGCCGCGTCCAAGGTGTCGAGGGTGGAGATGGCAGTGTCGAGGGCGTCGCCGATCACGGCGGGGTCGAGCGGCACGAAGCCGGGCTCCATGAGCCTGGGAAGCCCGAGCGCTGCTAACAACGCCGTCCCATGGTCGAGGGCACCCTCCAGGACGCGGCGCATGTGGAGGGCCTGGGCGAGGTCTTCGGCGGTAGCGGGAACAACCTCGTTCTTATCAGAAACGAGGTCCGTTCTTGTTCCCGGATGCCCAACCTCCCCCCGTTCCTGCGCCGCGTCGTATTCGTCGGCTGCCGCGAGATCGGGGTTTTCCCCAATTTCGGGGAAAAGGGTCAGGGCCGGCGTGGGGACGGCACCGGCCCAGGTTCGTAATAAGCCCGGCTGGACGGCGGGCGCGGGTGTGCTATGGGCGTCGATAGCCATTGCGGTCTCCTTGAGCGACAGCGGTGGTCAGGGCCGTTGGAAGGGTTCCAGCCTTCCCTCGGCCCGTTCTTTATGCTAGCAAGAAACTATGACGTCAAGTGCTGCTAGCAAAAAATCGAGAGGCCGTCCCGCTACCGGGATCGGTCACCAAGTTGTGGTGCGAATGCACGATCCCCTATTGTCAGCCCTCGACGCCTTCGCTGCGGACCATGGTGACCCGGCGCCATCGCGACCCGAAGCCGTCCGCCGTGCGCTGGCGGAGCACCTGAGGGCAAGAGGCTATCTGGGGATCGATTAACCAATGAGACGGGCCATCTGGGGTGCAGAGCCTTGCCCGCATCCGTGGCGACGCTCACTTGCCCCCGACCGGAGGCAAGTGGCCTGCAGGAGGATCAGACTTTGACACTTACTCACAGCGAAAAACTCATCCTGCTCATAGGTTTCATACTTTTTCGGACAGAGCTTTAAGCGCTGCCGCTACCACATCCATTGCTTTTAAGCGGTCTTCCTGTGCTCTCAAAACTAATTCAATAATATCTAAAGCACGTGCAATAGAGCGCGTGCTGCCCTCCGCCTTGGCTTCTTGCTTAATCGTCTCAATGGTGCTTCTGAGTGTTATCAGGTTCTCCTGACGCATGGCGGATAGAGCGGTTGGGTTGGACATGCTAGGTCTCAATGGTTGCGCAAGGGCTTCGGCTTCTCCGGCACTCGGAAGGTTCAGGAGCAAAACCGCCTTCTCGCATTCTGCTTCGGACTTCCAGAGGTTGTCAAAGTCTGAGCCCAGGGCCGGTTCAGCCAATCCTGCGACCTACACCAGAGTTTGCGACGCGCCCGCCTCGTCTCAGCCGGGATACGAGTAGGAACTGGTCCGGTCTGCTGTTCTTGATAAGGGCCAAACCGCACCTCGCTGGCGATTGCGACGGCCCTCAGGTGCTCAGCCTGCGGGGCTCGGCCCATGGACGTCCGGCCCTATGGCCCGGCCTATCAAGCCCCCGCGCCTGGAGGGGGAGTAGCGCGTCAAGCCAAGCATGCGTTGGCTTGCCTCACCCCTGCGGCGAGCACAGCAGCCCGCCCGCCATGCAGGGCAGCACCGTGGGCTTGCCATCGGGCGTGTAGAAGGCGCCGGGCGGGTAGTCCAACGGTCGGGACGGCGTCGCGGCACAGCCTGCGAGCGCGAGCGCCAGGACGGCTATGAGAGCGGTGCGGGCGTAGGCCATGGCCCCGAGTGTGCCGCTTGGAGGGATGGCCGTCCAGGGCGGGGCCTCGCCGAACGAAAAGGGGCCGCCCCGAAGGACGGCCTCTCACTTGCCAGAACATGCTCAACATCAGTCAGGGAGTCGTTCAGCCAGCTTCTCATGCAAACGATGAAGATCAACATTGCAGAGAAGCAAAGCGATCTCCTCGAATCGACTGCCGAGCGCGTCTTCTAGGGCTGCGATCACCTCAGCGACTTCGGCGTCGAGGATCTTGTAACGTTGCTGCCGATCCGAAGGCGGCTTTCCAGATTTGGCGCCGGACGCGCAAAGTTGGTCTCGTTCGGCCCTCACGGCCTCGACCTTGGCTACCTGCTCGTCGGCCGGAACCGCAGCGACTTTGAGCAGGGCAGATTGTTTCTTGTCGAGCCCTACCTCACGCGCTGCCTGCTTCGCCTCGGGCGAAATAGAGTCGATCTTGATGGCGCGACGTGCCTCTGTACGCTCAACGCCAAGCTTACGGGTTGCAGCGCTGATGCCTTTGTCAGCTGGCTGCTTTCCGCCCGGCAGAGGTTGGGCAAGTTGCCCAACCTCATCGTTAGTCAGCCTAATCCACTCCGCAATGTGCTCCGAACGCTCCAACAGTGTTAGTTCAGCCCGATGCAGGTTCTCAGCGATTTCCCAAAGCCGGAACTCGTCTTCGGTGCCTTCAACCACGTTGATCGTGATCTTGTCCCAACCGAGGCGGCGGGCCGCTTCGAGTCGGTGCCGGCCGGCGACGAGGATGACCTGCTCGCCGTCTCCGATGATGCGGACCTGAATGGGGGTCATCTGCCCCATCTTCTTAAACGACTCCATCAGGTCGAGCACGCGCTGTTCGTCCATGTGGCGAAGGCGATTTGGGATCGTAACCAACTCCGCTTCGTGCTTCTCCGAGCGCTGTACCGTGAGCATCACTGCACCTTCGGGAAGGGCTCGGATGCAAGGCCGGTTAAGCCCTCTTCCTAGAGGGAGATTCTTTCCCCAACCTTTTCCCGCCACTTCGGGCACCAGTGGGTCCAGGCGGTCGTCTTTGTTACGTCACCACCGCCCCAAGCACCCACACTCGCTTGCGAACCGCAGAAGCGCCGCAGAGATCGCCAGTGCCGGGTGCCTCCCATTCGGTTGCGGCCGAACGCTTACCGTACCAAGGCGCGCCGTCCGTGAACTCGACCGGTTCAAGCGTCATGCGCCCATCGAAATGGACGACCGCGAACTTGGTGCCCAGCTCGGGCTTGTAGCGGTTCGTGTCGATCGTGACGGGATTGCCGTCGATCTGCATGACGGCGAGGCCGTCGTGGACCGGGGCGGGCAGGGCCTTGGCGGGTTCTGGCGATCCTGCGATGCCAAGAGCGACCGCTGCAACCCCGAGGAGAGTAGCGGCAACACCACCCGGCGCCTTCTTCACTTCCTTCACGGCGGGAGGAAATGCCGTGGCGAGAGCCAGCATGCCCTTTGGGGTCACCCGCACGCTCGTGCCCGTCCACAACATCCCGTCCGCCTTCACGCCGGTCTCGACCTTGTGCTCCAGATAGCCGGCGGCAATCTTCGACTGGTAGGCGATGTCGTCAGGGCTGCCGTGGAGCTGATAGGTCCAGCCGTTTGTGCGCATCCATCGGTTCAGCGTCAGTGGCGGAACACCGAGGTTCTTCGCCGCAACGCGACGCGAGGTCGAGCCGAACGACTCCGCGATCCGATCGTGCGCCTGGACTTTCGGGACGAGCGCCGCGTTCTCCTCCTCGAGCCTCAGCACCTTCTCGGTGTAGGTCAGCAGCAAGCCGCGCATCGCGCCCGGGTCGTTCAGTACCGCGATCGGGTCGAACGCCGGGCGATCCTTCAGCCGCCGCTCGCAATCGATGAAGTAGGCGCGCATCCGCTTGCCGGCGTCGTTACGCTCGACCATCGACAGCTCTTTAGCCATGTCGATGGTGAGGGCGTATTCCTTGGCCGGGCGACCGCCGGAGCTTTCGCTCAGGAAAGAGCAGAAGTCTTTCTCCTCTTGGAACCCGTAGTCAGCGATGCGGCGGACAATCCAATCTTTGAATGCGGTCGACACCTCCAAGCCGTGGTGAAGGTCACGGGCATTGACGGTCTGGACGGCGGCTTCCCCGATCCGGCCTTCTGTGACGGTTGGAAATGGGTTATGGGGTTGATCGTTCATCTGGGCTCTCTCCAAGCCTTGGTGGAAACTGACCGGCGCTGGACACGCCGGGATGGGATGCGACGACGGGGCTGGGTTCCTAGGCCGCTTGCCCCGTCGTCCTCGCGACCGAAGCCGCTGTCTCTCGGTCCATCCGCTCTCGGAGCGATCGGACAATTTCGCTGGTCTGCGACGAAGCGTTCCTGCGCGCCTGCTGTGCGAGCCACTTCTTCACGTCGTTCGGCAGACGAACCATGAGTCGGGGCATGTCCCGGCTCGGTGCGGCAGTGGGCATGGGCATCTCCTAGTTACCAACTCGACATATATGCCAAGTCGGCAACTCATCCGTCAATGCTAATATGCCTAGTTGGCAACATTTATTTTTTGCCGAGTCGGCAGCATGCTTACGCGCATGAAGCAGCCCTACCCAAGCTCAACCGCTGAACGCATCATCGTACGTCTCCCCGACGGGATGCGCGACCGACTGGCCGACCTCGCGAAACTCAACAATCGCAGCACGAATGCGGAAGTCGTCGTAGCCCTTCAGCGGTGGCTTGACGGAGGTAGATCAGCTACCGAGCCGGAGCCCCTACAAATCATCCTCGATACCAGTGGTATGCCGACCTCGTGGGCCGAGGTGAGCATGCTCCTTGATGCCCTTCTCATGAACAAGAACCTGACGCCTCACTCTATCCACGTCATGGTCAATACCGTCTCCATGGAAGGGTCCCGAGATCGCAAAGCTGAGACAGAGCGGCTTGCGGATTTGATTCTTAAAAAGACGGGTGCTCCCTCTCAAATCCAAAAGTGATCATGAGTCCCTTGCTGATCCCCGGGCCAACTGCCGGGCAAAGTCCATCACTGCGCCAGCTTCATCGACTTCGATAGGCCCTGAACTAAGCGCTGCTGCGGGGCGAGAAAATTGATCCCGGAACCTGCACTATTCATCAGCGCAGCCAGTTTCGACTTCATGCCAGCCGCCTGTCCGATGACTGGATTGGCGGCTGTGGCGCTGTCGATCAACCCTTGGATGATGGGCGCCATTTCGGACACGACGGATACCGATCCGCTGGATTGAAGGTTTGCAAGCTCGTCCACGAGTACTTCGACCTGAGTCACGACCGGATTGGCCGAAACGAGGCTGGCAAGCTGCGCCGTCGCGACTTGGATCAGCCCCTCGATGCCGCCGCCGAGCACGGAACCGACACCATCGATGTTGGGGGAAAGGAACTTGCCCAACGCATCCTTGATGTGCGTCTGCAGATAGGACGGTTCCTTGCTGACGATGGCGTCCGTCATCTTGGTGAGGCCGGTCGGGTCTTGGTTCAAGATCGGAGCCACGGCGGCGACGGCCGGGATCGCACCCTGCACGATTTGTCGGAACTGGCTTGTCACGTCGAACAGGCCGTGATGGCTATGCTCAATGTGCGACATGCGGGCCGCTACGCCCTTGAGCTGTTCGTTCAGCTCGTAGGTCGTCAGTGGTTTGTCGCCCTCCGTGGCCGACATCACATGCTGCTTGGCCGTGTGATAATGGCCGTCGCGGGCAATATGGCTGTTCTGGCCCTGGTCGTCGTGGCGCTTCGACTCGCCTGGCTTCAAGTTTTTCGGGCGGGTACGCGCGTCACCATCTGACAGAACCACGGGATGAGAGCGGTTGCCGTTAACGAAGCCGACCATGACCTCGGTACCGTTCGATCCGTTGCCGTCAGGCGCGGGAGGCACGGTGGTGACGCCGTAGATCTGCGGTCGCTCGGCGGTCAGCCGCTCGTTATGGAAACCGCGGAAGTCGACCGTCTGCATTTTCTTGGAGTCGTCGGCCCCCATAATGACGCCGCGGATGATCCCGAGAAAGGCGCGCGGCTCACGCCAGTTCATGGTGAGCTTCCGGTATCGGGCGGATTGGGGGCGGCGTTTCCGAGACCAGAACCCGACGTGGGATTAGCGTCGGTCGGATTGAGGGGCAGCATGCTCGTGAGGGCGTTCGGCAGCACGCATTCCAGGGTGGTCGTCGTGCCGCTGTCGCTGTCCTGGCCGTAGACCACACTCTGGACGCCGAGCGTCTGTGTCCCATCGGCGTTCGGGAACAGTGAAGGTGCCTTCACCGACACGTTCTCGGTCACGTTCCATAGATTGCCGTCCGGCCGCTTCCATCCCTGCACGGTGATGGTGGCCTGGACTTGTAGCCATGTGTCGATGGCGCGCAAATAGTTCGCGTGGGCCACCATTTCGGCACTGTCGCCTGGGTGAGGACTTATCACGATTTTCTCGCGGCCAGCCGGGAGCGTGGTGTCGACGCTGCTTCCCGAATAGTCCCGCGGCGGGCGGCTGTTATCGTCGCCGGGGGTCTGACTTACTGCGGTGTATTTCGACCATGCGGACTCGTTGACGAGCCGGACGGTCGCGCTCTTGATGTTGATGCCTTCCTGCAAGGTCGCGACCGGCGCGGCGCTTGGATCGCCCTGGCCGACGACGAGGTTCCCCTGAGCGTCGTCGGTGTGGAACACGCCCCGCATCGAGGCCAGGCGCTGCAGCATCTCGTGGACGGTTTCGCCGAACTGCGGCGCGAGCCATCGGAAGGGCTTTCCGAAAATCGGCGGCGGGTTCCGCACGACGAGGCCGACACCGTGCGGCGCGAGAAGGGCGCGGGCCACCTGCTGGTATGTTTGCCCGCTGAAAGTGCCTGGCTTGATCGGCACGGACGAGTCGACAAGGTTGGCCGTCACGGACCGCCCCTGTAGCACGAGTTCATGGCCTTGCGCGTCGATCGAAGTCGAGCGCGCCGTGATGTTGCCCGCGATCACCTGTATGCCCGCTAGCGACACGGTGACGGCGTCGCCCGGCTTCAACCGCATCGCGGCCCACCCCTGGCCGAAGGCGCCAGGCTCGACGGCGCCGAATGAGAACAGCGACGAGAAAGCGCCATAGTCGCGCTCGACCATGATAGATTTCCAGTCGCGGTAGGTTTGGCCTCCGGCCGTGATGACCGCGAGTTCGTCGGTGTTCGGCATTCAGACCTTCCGACGCATGGGGCGGCTCGGCCGCGCGTAACGCCCCCACATCGCCCGCGCAACGTCGTGGCGGCGCGGCACGTTGGGTTCCGGCGCGTTCGGTTCCGGCGCGTCTGCCCAGCGCGCGGCCTCGCGCTCCTCTGGCTGCTCAATGTCGAGCGTGACAGTGATGGGCGCGCTCATGGCAGCACTACGGTCAGGGCAAAAAGCTCTTGCGCTACCGGCTCGAACGTCTCGGCCGTGTGCCCGTGCGGGGATGCGTCGCCAGGATCGCTCGACAGCTTCGCGCTCGGCTTCGGCCCGATGACGGCGGGCTGGGGCACCGGGGCGGGAGGTGCAGCGGCGGGCTGCGGGGCGTCGCTCATCGCACGAAGCCGAGGGCACGATACTGCATCGGCAACTGGGCCTGGACGATTTTCCGGCTCTCCAGATTGTCTTCGGCCCCGCGCTGCCCGGCGGCGCGCGCCAGGGCGGTCCGCGTGTCGGCAATTACCCCGTCCAGCTCCGCGCCGACGCGCTCTCGCGCCTCGGCCTCGCTCTCGCGGGTGGCGCGCTTCGCCTCTTTCCGGCTGGGCACGGTGCCGTCTCGGACATGGCGGAAATACGCGGCGCCGGCCGCTATTTCGGAACGAGAGTAAAGGTTCAGCGGGTCGAGGCTCATGGCAAAAGTCCATTTATGCGGAGGACCGCGGCTTGCGCGTCCGTCATGGCGGGTCCGTCCGCGTCGCAGCCCTGGTAGTGCGCAGCCTCCCGGAGGCCGGCGGCGGGGAGCGACACGCGGTCGAGGAACGAGCGGTGAGGGATGGCGGGTAGGCCGGAAATGGCGGCGTAACCCTTGATCCGCTTGCGGATCAGGTGAGGGCTCACGAAGCGGTTGACCGTGCCGGCGCCGTAGTTGGCGCCCGTCACGGGGTCCACCCAAGTCTCGATTTCCGGCGTGTGATCGCGGGTGGCGGCGCGGCCGTTGAAAGCTTCGACGGCTTCAATTTCCGCCTTGCCATCGGGTAAGCGCGAGTTCGCATGGCGAATGGTGCGCTCGATGTCCGACAGACGCCGCAGCTTCCCCGCCAGCGCCTCGGCGTCGCGCTGGTACTCATCGATCAAGCGAACGCCCTCTTTCCGGCCGGCCCTGGCCTTGCTGTAGAGGTCGGCCCGCTCGGCCACGTCACGCTGCTCGGCATCGAGGCTTTCGCGGGCGCGCCATTCGGGCTCCAGCACGGCGCGCCGGGCGTCGGCCCGCTCGATGTCCCGCCGGCACCGCGTCATGGCGGCGTCGTGGGTGGCGAGTTCGTCGTTCGATGCCGTCACCAGCAGGCCCGGCCGCATGTCGCCAAGACGGGACAGCTCACGCTCGGCATCAGCCTTCACCTTGTCGAGGCGGCCCAACTCGGCGCCGATCTCGTCGGAGGTCGAGGTGTCGGCCTTGAGAGGACGGAAGCGTTCAAGCAAACCCATGGGCATCCCAGGTGTATAAGTTGCGGCCGCGCGATCCTTGACCGCCTACTGGGCGACCCGCCCATGCGGAGCGCGGAGAATCGCTTGCCGTTACTCGACGGGCCGCGTCGCCGTCGCTGCATTGCCCCGCACACTGCAACGATACGGGCTGTATCCGGCGTTGTCACTTGGACAAAACAGGACAAATAACCGGACAAAACCGGACAAGACTTAGAGCGCGCTGATTGGTATATACCAGCGACCGCCTTTTTTCACGCCGGCGCCCCGCTGCGCTCGCTTCAACGCTGTTTCGTAGTTCACGCGCCAGTGCGAGGCAGCGACGATGAGTGGGACGAGATGCCCATCGGCTGACCGTGCAAGATAGGCGTCACGTGCAGCGCTCGCGGCCGTGACGGCCACTTCGAGAGCTTCGAGCACCACGTCGTCAGGCATCAGCGCCTCCCGCCGAGGAACCCGCGGGGGGAGTCGCCCCATATGCTGTCCGCGCGGGGCCGCGGCGCCGGCCGGACGGGCTGAGCGGCAGCCGACGGCCGAGACACCACGTCCGCCGCGGCCTCCTCGGGCCGCGTCACCGCGAACTCAAGATGCCGCTCGATCCGGCGCGGAAGGGATCGGCGGACCGCGAGCGCCCCCACCATCGTGTCCAAGGCTTCGTTGCGGTCCCGGATCAGCACCCATACAACATACGACTGGCCCGCACGCTTTCGCACTTCGCGCCGCTCGGCGGTCAGCATCTGAAAGTAGTGCTCGCCGAAGGCATCGTCGGCCGGGAAGTGGATAAAGCCGGGGCCGGGCTCCGTGATGGCGAGGCGCCCGTAAATAGCATCCTTCCCCGTGTCGACGCCAAGCATCCACAAGTGGTCGTTCGACTTCGACCGGATGGCCGTCGTCGGCCACAGGGGCTTGTTGCCCGACATGCCCTTGCAGGCGAAAACGCGCCGGCCCTTCCGGCGGCGGCAATAGGCATGAACTTGTGCTGTATGATTTCCACCCGTATCCACTCCGAATGCGCCGATGCGAAGCACGCGGCCGTCCTGCGTCTGGAAGCGCCGGGACAGCACGGCGTCGAGTTCGGCCCAAGCTTGCGGCTGAGCAGGGTCCTCGCGGATGACCTCGTACAGGAACGGCCAAGCTTCCTCGTCGTGCCCCCAGCCGACAAGCTGAAACTCCAGCCGGTCACCCTGGACATCACAGAACCCGGTCACGGCCAGCACGGCGGCTGGGAGATCGTCTGGCCCGTAGGGCTCGGCCCGCTCGATGAACTTGGACCCGTCCACCGTCGTGCCGATCGCTGGTTCCCACAGTTCAGCCAGGGCTGTGTTGACGAATTTGCGCATCAGCTCCGGGTCGCCCTTGGCGTCCAGAAACTCGGCCACCACCGTCCGCAGTTTATGGCGGATGCTATAAAGCTTCGATGCCGTGAAGCCGGCGTGCCCCGCGTAGGGACTCCGGGCACCGCAGTGGCGGCACAGGGACCGCCCGGTCGCGTCCCACGTTTCCGGCTCCTGCGTCTCGCCGCAGCATGTGAACGAGCGCGTCTGCCGCCATCCGTGGTCCGGCGCGTGCTCCAGCGCCCGAAGCGCCGCCCGGCGCTCGTCTTCCGTCCACAGAGCGCCGCAGCTCGCGCAAGCGATGGCGGCAGACCGCGGCCGGTGCTCCCGCGTCGTCTGCCCCTCGATGACGTCGAGCGTCACCGTCCCGTCGGAAAGCAGCTTCTCCCATTTCACCTGCGACCAGGCGAGCGTCTGCGCGTGGCCGCAGTGCGGACAGGCGACAAAGCATTTTCGCTGGTCGCTCGCCTCGTATTCCCGCCCGATACGGCTCGTTCCCTTCACGGTCGGGGAACACGTCCGAACGAGCTTGCCGCGGTTGACGTCGAGGTAGGTCGACGCCCGTTCCTCGGCGAGCTTGAGCGGGTCGCCCTCGGCGCCGGCGCTCGGCGGGTATTTGTCGATCTCGTCGGCCAGGATCACCCGGCGGGGCCGGGACGCCAGATCGGTCGGCGAGTTCGCGCCCACAAAATCGAGCGAACCGCCGGGGTAGTCCTTGTGCGCGATCGTGTTCTCACTGTTGCGGGACCGCGGCGTGCGCACCAGGGCGCGGAGCGCGGGCGTGACGGCAACGGTCGGCCCGAATCGTTCCTTCGAGAAGTCTTCAGCCGCGCCCTGGCTCGGCTGGACGAACAGGATCGAAGACGGGTCTTGGTGGATGAAATAACCGCAGACGTTAATGAGCAGTTCGGTCTTTAATAGTTGTGTTGAGCACATGACCGTTACTGTGTGTGTGCCGCGCTCGGTCACCGCCATCATCGGCCCGTAGGCGACAGGCTGCGCCGAGGTGCGCCACCTACCGGGGGCGGCGCTGGTCTTCTGAGCGACGTACCGGAACCGCTCGGCCCACTCGACGAGGTTCAGGCGCGGGGGCGGGCGGAGCACCGTCACCACCGTCGCCAATCTCGTCATCCAAGGAAGGGGCGCCGTCGAGGAATGCATGGGGGTCGCTCAACTCTTCAAGGGCTTCGTGGATTTCGGCGGTGAGGCGGTCGACCTGCTCATCGGTGAGGTCGCCGGACAGCTTGCCGGGCAGGCCGAGCAACAGTTCGCGGACGGTCGCGAACATGCGCTCGACGAAGGCGACCATCTCGGCCACGGGCGCGAGGTCGCCGCGCTTCGTGTCGAACTCCAGCTTGCGGAGCCAGGCCACGTAGGTCTCTTTGAGCGCGCGAGCGTCGGCGTAGGACATGGGCGCGCCATCGACCTCGACGGGACCAGCGCCGTCATCGTCGAGCGTCGCATCAACGTCGGGCGTCGTCGCATCAGCCGGGCGAAGCGTTGGATCAGATGGCGCACCGTCCAGGGCATCGAGCCGCCCGTCACGCCGACCGGATCTCGTGAGGTCGATGGCGCTGGCGCGATAGGCCAGCACGTCCGAAAGCCGGACTTTCCCCTCGTGGAACTCGATGGCGCTGCCCTTCAACTGGCGCGCCAGCGTGCTCTTGTGAACGCCGATTTCACGCGCCGCGGCCGATATGGAAATAGGTTCGTCGTTCATGCGCCCTCCGAGCGTCGCATCAGCCGGCGTCGCATCAGTTTTTGCGCCTGGCCCTAGGAATTGGTCGACATTGCGCGTCCCCCGAGGGGTGGTTCCCGTCCAGGAGGACCCCAGGATTTCTCAAGGGCCAAACATGACCGCCGCGGATCGTGGTGACGTGCGTCGCATCCGAGGAGATGACCTTGATGCGGGGTTCGCCGCTCAGCCTCTCGAATGCGTCCTCTAGCAGCGACCGCGCTTCGGCGTAGCGGACCATGGCGTGCTGATTCGATGTGGACGGGACAGCATCGCGTCGCTGCTCCTCGATGAGGAAGTCTTCGGCTTCGTCGAGGACATCCAACGCGCGCTCGATGTGATCCAGGGCAGCGGCTTCCTGCCCATTGGCGAGGTCCACGAGAACGGGGGTTTCGGTGGTGTCAGACATAGGTTCTGTCCTTCTGTGGTGCGCCGGATGACCGCCCGGCGCGGCGGATCTCATGGAATGTCGTTCGGCACGGCCGCGGCGATGCGGGCCTCGGCGCAGCGGCGCCGGTGCTCGGCATGGCATTCCGAATGCAGCCAATGGTGCGTGCCGGGCGTGGACGTCAGAACCGCGATAAAGAGCCGGCCTGCGGCTTCGCTCTCGCCGCAAACATGGCAACGGTTGGGATCGGCCTGGGGCTCGAAGGACGTGAAGCGCAATGCGCTCCGCTCGTGATTTTCACAGACTGACTGTTTTTCACCGGGGCCACTGGGGCCGCTGGGGCCGGGTTCGCTAAGTACTTCGAATTGCGGGTGGTTTTCTCGGCACGACCCCGGCCCCACTTCGTAATCTGCACCGGGGCCACTGGGGCCAGTGACTGGAGCCGGCCCCAGTGGCCCCGGCATGGTTTCCACACTGGGGCCACGACGGTCGATCTCTTGCCCTTTGATCTGCAAAGGTTTTTCGCGGGTGGCCCCAGTGGCCCCGGTGGCCCCAGCGGAATTCGCATGGTCCCGCGCTTTTCGGAGGATCGCGCCGAAGTCAGGCATCGTCGCCTCCGAAGATGGAAGCACCGATGTGATAGACGCGGGGCCGGCCGTGACCCGGGACGCGCACCTTCGCGCTGAGATGTTCTCCCTTTTCGGGCCTCTTCAGGAACCCGCGCTCGACGAGTGCCGCGGCGAGCGCCCGTGAGTCGAAGCCCGCGCAGACCTCGCCCCAGGCGTCGGCCGTGATGTAGAAGTCGAAGGCCGACCCATCGCCGTCCGACACCGTCCGGCGGTAGCCTGCAAGGTTGAGGATCCGGGTCTCGTCAGCCCTGTCCTCCCACGCGGCCAGGAAGCGGGAGGTGCCGTGGGCGGAAAGGAAGGCCCGCACAGCGGCGATGCCGTCCCTGACCTCACTGGGCTCGACCCCGCCGCGGGCTTCAACCCAAGCCTTGAAGCAGGTCCGCGTGCTGTTGAGTGCTTCGCCGCTGTCCCAGGGCAGGATGCCGAGCGCGGTGGCAATCTCGCCTGCCGCCGCGATCAGACCGAAGCGCCCGGCGACACGCTGGACCTGGCCGTCGGCACCGGCTGGGCAGTTGTCGGCCACGAAGTCTCGCACGCTCCCCTTAACCTCCTCACGAAGGTCGTCGAGGTCCGGCGCGACAAACTCGATGAAGGCGCGGGCCGCCGTGCCGTAGTGCTTGGATGCCGCCGCAGTGAGGTGTTTGGCCAGAGCACCGGCCGCAGCAAAACCGTGGAGCGTTTCGAACAGGCCAAGACCCGATCCAGTGTCGGCCGGCACGTCGACCACTCTGACCTTCTGACCCGCCGTCTGCTTGCGGCCGCGCGCGTCCTCGGCGATCTTGTCGGCAAGCCCTATCTCTCCTGAGGACAGGAACAGCAACCTCCACTTCGCCGGCTTCCGCAGCATCGCGTCCCTGGATGCGCGGGACTTACCGGCGCCGTTCGCCAGCATGTAAGCGACCTCGCCGGCCTCGCGCCCGCCGAGTTGCGCCAGTTCGTCGAGGCAGAGAAGAGCATCATTGTGCGAGGTTGCGACCGCCTCCAACCCGTTCGACGTGGCGCGCCAGGCCCGGACGTACTTCTGGTCGCCGCCGCCCCAGACCGAACCCGCCAGCATCAGCGCCGTGGTCTTGCCGATCGACGAGGGGCCGCGGAGGTGGATGCCGCCGCTCTCCTCACCACAGGGTCCCACGAGTGCTGCAGCGAACGCGGTCGAGATGGCCAGCACGAGCCGGCTGTTGCCGGCGGCGTAACGGGCCACCTCGGCTTTCCAATCATCCAAGGTGCCGCGTACATTGAAGGCATGGTCGACGCTGCCGCTCGTCTGCAAGATCACACGCTCGCCATTCTGCTGCCCAATCGCGCCGTCCGGCAGCACGAAGGCTGAGCCGTACCAGCCGGTCGCAGACACGGCCCGGGCGCGCGCCTCGACGTGGACACCCGTGAGGAAGTTGACCAGCAGGTTCCTCGCCTTGGTACCGGCGCCGACATAGAGGCCGCCGTCGAGCAGCACCCGGCGCACGTCGGCGCCATCGGTTGCCAGGATTGATCGCGGCATGGCCCACTCGCGCGAACGGCCGTCCGGGTCGGACCATCGGAGCAGCACGCCCCACGACTGTCCGCGGTCGTCGCGACTCTCGGCCAACACGTCGAACCGGCCGGAGACAACCACCTCGGGCTTTTCGTCGTCGGACGGGTCGGACCAGACGAGGCCTCGCTGAAGCATCCTGAAGCCCGTCGGCCAAACCGGCTCGGCGACTTTCGCGGGACGGGCGGCGTCGAGTAATGCGACAAGGTCGGCGCCGGGCGGCGGCGGGTTCGCCAGATCCCATTTCGGCGGGAAGTCGGTCGGCACCGGCACTACGGCCACACTGTCGGCGCCCGCCTTCAGCGCAAGATCGGCGAGCGTGGATGCGGCCCCGCGGCCGGCGGCGTCGTTATCGGGCCAGAGCACCACCCTGCGGCCCTTCAGCGGCGACAAGTCGACGTGCTTCACGCCGTCGGCACCGCCGGGCCATGCGGTCACGGCATGGTCTGGAAACAGCTTCGTCGCGGGTGCCACCTTCTTGCAGCCCTCGACGATCAGCACCCGTGCGAGCGGGGCTTGCGCCAGCCGATGCAAGTCGAACAGCGGCCGAGGCGACGGCAGGTGCTTCAAGCGCCATTCCTCTTTCCCGCTTTCGTGCCGGCACCAAGTCGCGAAGCGGATGTCCTTGCCAGTCTCCGTGAGCCACCGGCATTCCACGCCGAGGGCCTGCCCGGCCGCGTCCCTGAACGTCCAGGTGAACTTCGGCTCCCGACCGCCGAGCTTCACCTCGAGCGGGAAGGCGTCATCCGGCACCGGCACGATGCAGGTCCAAGGGTCGCGCTCCGGCTCGGGCTTAATTGGCCGGAGCTGAGTCCTACCCTTCGCGCCGGGATCGTCGTTCGCGGCGGGCTCCCATTTCGGAAGGCCGAGCCGATCGCGGACAAAGTCTTTACAAGTATTGAGGTCATCGCCCGAGAACGAGTGAACGATAACATCGTCACCGTCCAGCTTAACAGAGAGCGAATCGTCGGAACGGCTATGCCCCGGACCAGGGCAACGGATTTGCTGCCCGATGACTTTGCCGTCGAGGGCGCGCGCGGCGGAACGGAGGTCGAGGCTCATGGGCGGACGCCTTCCGCGAAGGCGCGCCGGAGCAGCCCGTTGCACGCCTTAACCTGTTTCGGACTGAAACTGCGGTGCGGCTGCCGGTATGCCTGATCGGCGATGCTGATGCAGAAGGATGCCTCCCACTCCGTCGCCCACGGCTGCGCCGCGATGGCAGACATCCAGGCAATCGTGGCGTCGCGGGTAAGAAGATCGATTTTCGGAAATAGCATCGGGCCAGGCAGCTTGACCGACTTAGGCATCGGGCCGCCGGCGAGCGTCGCAGCAAGATCGTGCCAGTCGGCCCCACCGGATTTCAGGGTCCGCTCGATCGCTGCTGCGGTGGCGGCGACCTCGCCCTGGACGGGGCTCGAAAACATCGGAACGAGCTTCACGAGGCGCGCCGCGGTGTCGGGGGAGAGGCGGCTCATGAGCGCGCCTCCCCGATTCCGAAAGCCGCCAGATGCGCCCGGACAGTTGCCGGGTGGACATGCGAGCGCGCCGCGAGCAGCGCGATGACGTCGATCGGATCTTGAAGTAAAGTCGCGGAAGTGGGATAAGCCGGGTTGTCACGGGTCGGGAAACCATTGACACCCCGGGGGGCCACCGTTGCGAGCGGTGCGCCCCTCGATTTGTTTCGGGCCATAACTTATACGGCCTCCGTCACAGCAGAGAAAAAAGCCCGGAGCGCCCTGCGGCTCGCGCACCACCGGCCACCGACCTTGCGGGCGGGTAGAGCGTTGGTGTCGAGAAGGTGGTGCGTCTGCCGCTTGGTACGGCCGATCTCACAGGCGATGCCGGAGACTTCCCACACGAGATCGTCCCCGATAGGGCGATCCAGGGCGGGCGCTATACTGTGAAGTGAGTTGAGTTGAAGTTCCGTCATCTGCTCGCCTCGGCGAGCATCGGAGCCCAGAACGCAAAAAGGGACCCGATGCTTTCGCATGGTCCCTGGAGGCAGGCTCCCGGTGGACGGAATGCAGGTTGAAAAGAAGCTTAGTCTGAACCCCTGGCGGCAGGCGCCCGGTGGGTAAGCAACCAAATAGCGTCGCAGAGATCCGAGCGCAAGCGATTTTCGACATAAAACAACAACAATAGCGCGGTGCGCGCGACTACCGCCGCCACCCCCCGAAATGACCTGATATGCATGTTCAGGGCGGGTATTCAGCGACATGGGTGCGACATGGGCCGTGAAACACAAGTGAAACCAATGGCCCTTGCCGGACTCTGACTCCGTCAATCTTGGTTCGAATCCAGGTCCCCCAGCCATTTGTTTTCGCTCGATATTCCGCTCTTACCGCATATGCCTCATCGGTCCAGTTGGGAGGACGGTTGCGCGTTTTGGTTCTGGTTTCGAGCTTGGCGATGCCCGATTCCGCCAGCGCCACGTCCCGACAAAAGTAGCTCGCGTCGAGGATCGACTTCACGTCCGACAGGTTATGGCCCGTGATGGTGGCGATCTCCGGCACCGTGCAGCCGGCCAGCGCCACGTGCAGCACCGCGGTGCCGCGAAGGTCGTGGAAGGTTCGATCGTCGATATTGGCCTGCGCCGCGGTGCGGCCCCAGGCCACCCGGAAGCTGTCTTCCGTCCAGGGCCGCTTGAACGACGACAGCATGACCACGGGGCTTCGGCGGGGCAGCGCGTCGAGCATGGCTTTCAGCGGGGCGCCGGCCGGGATCGTCACGCGCACGCCCGTCTTGCTCTGCTTCAAGCGGATGTAGCGGCCGTCATAGGCCGACCACGGCAGCCGGAGCAGGTCGCCCTGGCGCTGGCCGGTCCACAGGGCCAGCATCAGGGCGAGGCGCATCTCCGGCCGGGCCACGGCCATGAAGGCCTCGAGGTCGCCATCGCTCCACACCTTGTCGGCGCGGGTGCCGTAATGCCTTTTAGCCTCACGCGCATGGCGGCCCGCTTTCCAGGCCGCGAGGTGGTCGACGTCATCGGTGCTCTCGGCCTGTCCTGAAACGATCACGATCTTGCCGGCCTGGTCAATCTCGACGCGCGAGACCGCGACGCCGGCGGCCTTGACGCCTCTGACGGCGCGCAGCACGTCGGCCTGGCGGAAGGCCTGGCGGCGGGTCACGGCGCGGCCTCGGCGCCGTCGAGCAAACGGCCGATCCAGGTCAGGATGCGCTGGGGGCCGATCCCCGTCACCCCGTCCCACGACGCCGGATAGTCCGGTCCCGGGCCGCGCTCCGCCGCGTGGAAGCTCACCTGGCCCGACGGCAGGTTGACGTAGAGCACGAGCCGATGGACCGGCTGATCCGGATCGAAGCCGCGGCCCCAGACAATGCCGAGCGCGCCGGCATGCGTGGCCAGCGTGGTGCAGAGATTGCCGATCGCCCATCCCTTGCGGTCATAGGCCATTCTCCGGAACGAACCGCGGCCCCGCTCTCCGCCGCGATAGACCTTGGCCCGTTCGGACGCCTTCTGGGCTCGAAACAGGTTGACGGCCACGACGCCGGCCGGTCCGTGTTGCCCGAGGCGCGCGTAGAGGGCGCGGGTGGCGTCGCCGTCCGGGCCTCGATAGGCTTCGGCCGCTTCGGCAAAGCCGCCACTCACCGGCACGTCTCCGGCATGGCGTTGTGGATGCGGCTGTCGAGCAGGGGGCCGGCGTCGGTCCATTCGATCGCGCTCTTGTCGCCCATGGCCTTACTCCGCCGCGCGCATCGGGGCGCGTGCGCCGGACAGCTTCTTAGTGAGATAGGCGGTCAGATCGGCCTGCATCTTGAGGCAGGCCGTCGAGCCGCGGACCCGCCTCGCCTCGGCCTGCGCACACTCGAAGGCCGCCATGATGCGGAAACCCGCCATGACGGACAGCAACTCGGGGTGGCGCCGCCATTCGGCGTGATCGATTCCCGTCGTCCTGATGGGCGTGCGAGTCGGAACAGGTGGTCTCACTCCCGCGTTTCCGCCGTGAGCCATGAGGCTCGAAGCCTAGGGAGTGAAACAATGTTGAAATCCGCATTTGCGCTTGGCCTTTGCGCCGCTGCGCTGACCTTCGTTCCGGCTCAAGCGGCTGAGTCGATGTGCAACGAAGCCGGCATGATGAAAATGCAGAGCGGGGTCGCGAAAATGACCGACACGTCCAAAAAAGAGATGGCGATGAAGGAAATGGCTATGGCAAAAGATAGCATGACTAAGAAGGACGACAAGGAATGCATGATGCACATGGATAAAATCAACGGCATGATGTGAATGTCAGATTGACAATTTGATCTAGCTTTGTGCTAGACTCGGATCGCTAGCGGCTTTTTGGTGGACATGACGTGCAACGGAAAGCCGTCATGTCTTCTTTGGTGAGAACTTGACGCTTGCTACCCATTGGGAATGGCAGCACACAACTCTTGTTCAACCTTAGACGCAGATTGCGAAGGTCCCGTGAGCGGATGTTCCACTGCTGTTAGACTAAGAGCCGAACCTAATCAGTGTCCGGCGCACTGCTGCAAGCTTTGTTCGAGCGGAACGATTGATCGCCTCCTCCGTTGCCGTATTAATCTGCGGACCCATAGAGGTAGCGATTATGAACTCATCCTCCTCATCTTTGATGTCCGATCTGCTCGTCGGCGCGGTCGCGGGCGCCGTAGCGGTGTTGGTGATGGATCGGGTTGACTGGTTCATGTACCGGCACGAGCCGGACTCATCCCGACGTCGAACAACGGAGGTCCGACCGGAAGGCAAAGACCCCGCCCATTTCGTGGCCAGTCAAGCCTATGAGGCGCTCGGAGGCGGCCCACTCTCGCAGGGCCACCCCGCTGGGCTAGCGGTTCACTACGCGATCGGCATTGCACCGGCCGCTCTCTACGGAGCTATGAAGGGCAGAGTGCCGGGTGTGGATGTCGGGGCGGGGTTGGGATTTGGACTCGCCATGTTCATCGCCGAGGATGAGGTGGCCAATCCACTGCTCGGCATAGCCGCAATGCCGCAGCGCTACCCTTGGCAGCCGCATGCGCGGGGCCTCATTGCCCACCTCGTCTACGGGCTCGTGACCGATGCCGTCGTAAACGGTGTTAAAGCCGGTCTCAGGGTACGAGGCAATCCTAAGACGCTAGCGGATTGAATCCAACGTTTGATGCCCGCGTGCGGCGGCCGCGATGATGGCGTCGGGGTCGGCTTTCCAGCGGAACGGCTTTGGGTCAACGTTGTGCTCGGCCAGGTAGCGGTTGATGGCTGCCTGGAGGTCGACGCCGCCGAGGAAGGCGCCGCGGCGCAGGCATCGTTTAGTGAGGGCGGCGAAGAAGCCCTCGACCGCGTTCAGCCAAGAGGCGCTGGTCGGGGTGACGCGGGGATGGCGGGCGAGCCAGGCGATTACCTTCGGGTGCTTGTGGGCGGCGTAGTTGTCGAAAACAACATGGATAGCCTTGTTCGCCGGGACAACCTTCTCGACCGCGTTCAAGAAGCGGGTGAACTCCTGATGGCGATGATGCTGCATGTTGCGGCCGATCACCGTGCCGTCGTGCACGTTCAAGGCGGCGAACAGCGTGGCCGTGCCGTTCCTCTTGTAGTCGTGCGTCCTGGTCCCGGCGCGCCCGCGCTTCAAGGGCAGGCCGGCTGGGTGCGGTCGAGCCTGGATCTGGCTCTCTCGTCGACCGACAGCACAACGGCATGGGCCGGCGGATCGACATAAAGCCCGACGATGTCGCGTACCTTGGCCGCGAACGCCGGGTCTTTGGAGAGCTTGAAGGTGCGGATGCGGTGCGGCTGAAGCCCGTGCGAGCGCCAGACGCGTTGGACTTAGGAGAGACTGACGCGCCCAGCCTTCGCCATCGCCCGGCCGGTCCACTGGGTGGTTTCGCCGGCGGCTCGGCAAGCGTCAGGGCGATAATGCGTTCCGCCACCTCGGGTCCGAACGGCGCGATCCGCGACGGCCGCGTCTTGTCGTAAAGTAGCCCGTCCACGCCTTTCCCGGGGAAGCGCTCCTACAAGCGCCAAATGGCGGTCTTGCTCTTCCCGGTCCGCTCATGATCGCGTTCGTGCCGAGGCCGTCGGCCGTGGCGAGCACGATCGCGGCACGCCAGACGTGCTTCTGAGGACTGTTGCGGTCCGCCACAATCCCTTCCAGGCGGTCGCGGTCGCCGGCGGTGACGTCGATGATGATCGCAGGGCGCATCCCCCAGACTCGCACGCCAATCAGGACGACGGGAATCCCACTGGGACTCTTCCGTCGCCATCAATCCACTAGATCGATCCTTTGGCATCCACGATCTCTGATTACCGTATGGATATAACACCGCCTGGCGAAGGCCTGGGGCCAAATGGACGCTGATTAAACGTCAGCTATCGAGGGGGCCGCGAATGGCCGTGAACAGCGGGGTTGGGTCGACAGCGGTCGTTGGCCCAAATGCGTTGTGGGATCCCGACCAGGACCGTCCCTAGGTTTTCGGTTGCAAGGGCAAGGGAGGGCCACGCACGAGCGCGTTGTAACCTTTGGTTGTGACGGCCCCCGACCGTCGGCAGTTCTCCTGCCCAGGTGTCAGCAATTCAAGTCGGTTGCGAGCTCCCGAAACCTGAGATCGCGAGAGACAGGCAAGCCAGCCCCATCAGGTGCAGGGGTTTCATTCGCGTCGCCGGTTCAAATCCGGTTGATGGAGCTACTTGCCATCTGATACAGGTCTGGGAAGAACGCAAAAGATCATCAAGGGAGAGGCTCGGCTTATGATGCCATCGCATGCAATTGCTGTAGGCTCCACGTTTCTGGCACTGACGGCTGGAGTCTCGGTCAGCGGCCAAGCCCAGACGCCCGACAAAAACCTGAACAAGATCCAGACCGTGGTCGTGATCTACGCGGAAAACCGCGCCTTCGACAATCTGTTCGCTCATTTCCCGGGCGCCAACGGCATCGAACAGGCTTCCCAGCAAAGCCTGCAACAGCGCGATCGCGATGGATCAATCCTCAAGGAGTTGCCGCCGGTGTGGGACGGCCTGACCGCGAAGGGCGTCACGCCGCCGGTTACCCAGGCCCAGAGCGAGCACCTGCCGAATGGCCCGTTCACGGTGGACAGCCCACAAGGGTTCAACGTCCCGATCACCACCGTTACGCATGACCTCTGGCACCGCTTTTATCAGAACCAGATGCAGATCGATGGCGGCAAGAACGACATGTTCGTCGCCTGGGCCGATTCCGGCGCGATGCCAATGAGCAACTGGGACGGCTCCAAGACTGAAATGTGGAACGTGGCCAACAAATACACCCTGGCCGACAATTTCTTCATGGGCGCGTTCGGCGGCTCGTTCTTCAACCATCAATGGCTCGCCTGCGCCTGTGCGCCCTACTATCCCGACGCCGGCAAGAGCTCGGCAAAGCCTTCGATTTCGGTCGTGAACGGCGATGGCGTGACGCTGACGCTGGGCGACAACTCGCCCAAATCAGCGCTCGACGGCATTCCCAAATTCGTCTCCGATGGAAATCTCACGCCCGACTTCTACGCCGTCAACACCATGCAGCCGCCCTATCAGCCGAGCGAAAACGCCCCGGCGCCGGGTGCGGACCCGGCAACGGCCGATCCTGCCAACGCAACGACCTTGCCGCCGCAGACCGAGCCGACGATCGGCGACCTGTTGAGCCTCAAGCACGTGAGTTGGGCGTGGTACTCTGGCGCGTGGCAATACGTGCTCGATCACGGAAATCACAAGCCAGCGCCGAATTTTCAGTATCATCACCAGCCGTACAACTATGACCTGAACTTCGCACCGGGGACCGAGGCGCGGCGCGAGCATCTTCGCGATGGCGGTCTCAACGGTGTCAGCTTCATCGAGGCGATCGACGTAGGCAAGCTGCCGCAGGTTTCGTTCTACAAGCCCCAAGGCAGTCTGAACGAGCACTCCGGCTACACCGACATTGCGGCCGGCGACCGGCACACCGCCGACGTGATCAGCCACCTGGAGAAGAGCCCGCAATGGCCGCACATGTTGGTCGTCGTCACCTATGACGAGAATGGCGGCATGTGGGATCACGTGAAGCCGCCCGTGGCCGACCGTTGGGGGCCTGGCACGCGGATTCCCACGATCATCATCTCGCCCTATGGCAAGCGCGGCTTCGTCGACCACACACCGTACGACACGACGTCGATCCTGCGCTTCATCACCGAACGATTCGAACTGCCGGTGCTGCACGGAATCGTCGTGCGCGACGAGGGAATCAAGGCGCATGGCGAACCGCCGCTCGGTGATCTCACCGGCGCGCTCAATCTGGATCAGGGCTGAAGCATTTGAAATGCGGGTAGCGTCTCGTGTTTGGACGACCCCTGCGGTGCAAGTGGAAAGTAAGGCTGCGCGGTCGGGTTGCAGTCATGTGCCCGGCCTTTTGACGCCGTGGCGACTGTGAAAAAGCGTCGAAGTGTGGACCTGGCGCGAACTTAGTGCAGGCTTGCAGAAATGCGGCAGGCCGGGATTTTTCGGCTGGTCAGCCCCGGACGGCGGCCCTCCCAAGCCGCATTGTGACGACCACAAATAAAGGAAACGCTGTCGCCGCTGGCACTCCCAAGTTGATGTCCGAAGGTCGCATCCGCGCCGCCGAGAGATGCACCAGGTTCGCGCCAGAGCCGAAGTGTTCCACGATCCCGCCAGGAGGCGGTCGAAGGATCATCCGCGTCGAGGTCCTGGCAGGCTGGTCGGCCGCCGCGGCAACCGTAACGACATCCCGCACGCTCAGAATGATGCGTGGCGTGAACTGGTTCGCTCGTCTTGATGCAGGCCGGTCGATGCCCTCACGATCAGCTGGCTGAGGATTCGGCGCGCAGGCACGTGCTCCTTGTCTTGAGCGCACCGCATCAGGGCTTGCGCGGCCGTCCGTCCCGCATCGGCGGTGAAGCCGTCGATGGAGGTGAGCGCCGGCGCCCAGATGCTCGCGGCTGGAACGTCGTCCGAGCCGACGACGCTCATGGCAGCCGGAACAGCAACGTCGCGGCTCGCGAGTCGCGACATGATTCCGAACGCCATCAGGTCGTTGTAGGCTACCACGGCGGTCAAGCCCCGTGACACCGCGATGTCCGCCGCCTGCACGCCGCCCTCGAACCGGGGCGCGTAGGGGCCGATTACCGTCGGCTGGTAGCCGAGGTCGGACATCGTCTCGAGGAAACTTTCCCGCCGATGCGTGTTTGACCACGATGCGCTCGGCCCCTCGACATAACCGATGCGGTGATGACCCAGGGCCGCCAAGTGCTCGACGGCTTGGCGCATCCCGGTGCGCTGGTCGATCAGAATGGACGGAATGCCGTCGATCTCGCGATTGATGAGAACCAAGGGCTTGCTGTCGACCAGCCGGCTGATGGCGGCCTGGTCCAGGCGCGAGGATGCGAGAATCAGCCCATCGACGCGCGGCAGCATGGTGCTGATGATCTCGCCTTCCCCGAGCGGCTCCTCGTTGGTGTCGGCGACCACCAGGCTGACCCCGGTGCGGCGGAGCTCGTTGAGCACGGACTTCACCATCACAGCGAAAAAGGGGTTCTCGATGTCCGGCACCACGAGCCCCACGGTGGTGAGCGTGCCCCTGGCGGCCGGCCGATCGGCTTCGATCGTGTAGCCGGCCTTCTGGGCCGCCAGGTGGATGGCGGCGCGCGTTTCCTTGTTCACCAGCTCCGGGCGTCGCAACGCCCGGGACACGGTCGACGTCGATATGCCCAGGCTGGCTGCAATGCCCGTGAGGGGAGTGGACGGCTTCATGACCTTCGGGGTTGGAGGGAACCGCGCGTGCCTCTGGGAGGCACCCGAGGGCGCCCCCTCATTGCGATGGGCCGACGCACTGTCAAGCAACAAGGAACGCGTACGAGGGCTGGTTGTGGAACCGCTGGGCCCGCCGCGGCCCGGCCATGACGTTGGGATAGTAGACGCCGAAGCCGTGCGGCGCGGCAACCGGGTGGTAGCCCCGGGGACCAGGACGACGTTCTGGTCGTAAACCGCCATCGTCTCGTCCAAGCTGCGGGCGTCCGTGTAGACCCGCTGGACGCATAGCCCTGACTGGGCCGTAGGCGATGGTAGTAGGTCTCCTCGAGGGCGCTTTCGCGCGGCAGATCGTCCGTGTCGTGCTTGTGGGGCGGGTAGCTCGACCAGTGGCCGCCGGGCGTGACCGACTCCGCCACGAGGAGGGACTCGGCGGCGGCGGTTCGGGGAGGATGTCGCGGACACAGCGGGTGTTGGTGCCGTTCCCGCGCGAGATCTTGCCGACCTCGTCGGCCCGGATCAGGCGCGGTGGGTACTTGCCCGTGGCCGGCGCGCTGCATACCCCCAGTTTTAGGTGGGTGCTGGAGGTCACCGAGAAGGCCGTCCACGGCGGCAGGTAGACCGAGAAGGGCGCATCATCGAGGGCGACAGCGGCCACGGAGAAGGATCCCGCGTCCACGTCGCAGCGTCCGGCGACGAACACCAGCAGCACCTCGCGGTCGCCTGTGGCGCTCTGCAGGCGCTGCCCAGGGCTAAGCTCGTGGTGGTCGAAGCCGACATGGCGCCAGCCTGCCGATTCCGGCGTGATGTGCAGGATGCGCCCATCGGCCGGAGTGTGCGGCTTGACTAGCAGATGCGACATCTTGTGAACCTCGCATTCCGGGCCAACGGCTGTCCTGAGGCCCAACTAAATTTAGTGTCGACGCACCCGGATGAAGAAGAAGACAAACAATAGGATGATGACTCCCTGTACGATCTGCCCGGAATAGATGCTGGCTCCGAGCAGCACCAGCAGGTTGTTGAGGACGCCTGCAACGATCACGCCACCGATGGTGGGCCAGACACCGCCGACGCCGCCGAGCAGGCTCGTTCCGCCGAGCACCACCGGGGTGATGGAGTCGAGCGTCAGCGACGCCCCTATGGTGGGCTGGCTGCAGCCGAGGCGATCGATGGAGATGATGCCGGCCACGGCCGCGCAGAGCCCGGCGAGGACGTAGATGAACAGCTTCACCGCCGCCACGTTGACGCCGGAGGCGACGGCTGTGCGCTCGTTGCCGCCGATCGCGTACACATAGGCGCCGAAACGCGTGAACCGCAGCAGGATCCAGCCGATCACCGCCACCAGCAACCAGAGCGCAATGATGAGCGGCACCGGCCCGACCCTGTCGAGCCCGAACACCAGCGCCATGTGGTCGTTCTCGTAGATCGGGTAGCCGTTGCTGATCACATATGTCAGGCCGAGTGCAGCCTGCATCATGCCCAGCGTCGCGATGAAGGGCGGCACGCGGCCGACCACGACCAGCCCGCCGTTGATCGCGCCGCAGGCGAGGCCGATCCCGAGGCCGCCGAGGCGGGCGATCAGCGGCCCCTGGTCCTGCAGCGACAGGATCACGATGGAGCTCAATGCCGTGATGGAGCCGAGCGACAGGTCGATGCCGCCGCTGATCACCACAATGCACTGGGCGATCGCCAGCGTTCCTGTGACGCTGTTCTGCGCGAGGATGTTCAGGAGGTTGCGGGTCTGCATGAAGGCGCCGTGCGACGCCCATTGTGCGGCGGCGACCAGGACCACGAAGGCGATCAGGACCCCGACTCGTGGGCTGAACAGCCTGCGAAACCCCCGGCCCGCTGGCGGCACGACGTTCAGGCGTTCTACCGATGTCATGGTTCCGCTCCCGGCTTGTTTGGTCTTCAGCGCTTCCACGCGATCAGCCGCGACCGGAACGAGACGGAAAGCCATAGCGCCAAGCCCACCGCGATGAAGTTCCAGAACGGGTTCACGCCCGTGAGATCGAGGATGTTGCTCAGCATGGTCAGGATGATCACGCCGAGCACCACCCCCGACAGCTTGCCGGTGCCGCCGAAGAGATCGGTGCCGCCCAGCACGCAGGCCGCGATGGTCTGCAGTTCGTAACCCGCCCCGTAGGTCGGCAGCGCCACGGTCGAGCGAGCCGCGAAGATGAGCCCGCCAACGGCCGCGCAGGCAGCCGACAGCGTGTAGACCAGCACGTAGATGGCCGTGGTGTTGATGCCCGACACCTTGGCCGCCTCAACGTTGCCGCCGGTCGCGTAGACGTGCCGGCCCACCGGCAGCCGCGCCAGCAGCATCCAGGCGAGGGCGATCACCACGGCCCAGATGGCCTGCGGCCACAGACCCGTCCCGATGTCCAGGAACCAGGAGGGCGCCAGATTCACGGGGCCGCCGCTGGTGGTGGTAAGCGCCGCGCCGCGCGCGATCGCAAGGGTCGCGAAGGTGACGATGAAGGGCGGAAGTCGCCCAAGCGCGATCAGGAGGCCGGTGGCGGCGCCGATCAGGCTGCACACGGCGATGCTGCCGACGATGCCGATCGCCGGCGACACGCCGACCCCGAGCGCCCCCACGATGGCGGCCAGCGCCAGCATCGAGCCGACGCCGAGGTCGATCCCGCCGGTGAGGATCACGATGAACTGTCCCACGGCCATCACGCCGATGATCGACGACTGCTGGAGGATGTCGATGAAATTCTGGGTCGAGAAGAACAGCGGGGTGACGGATGTGCCGACCGCGATCAGAACCACCAGCAGGATCCAGGTGCTGTACTCGACCGCCGCGGCCCGGAGATCGAAGCGGGACGGCGGCGTATGCAGGCTGCCGGTGGTCAAGGTGGCCCTCATTGCACCGTCTCCACGAGATCTTCGACGTGGCCCTGCGCGGCGTAGGCCATGATCTCCTCCTGCGTGGCGGCGCCGGCCTCGAGCTGGGCCGCGATGCGGCCCTGCGACATCACCAGGATCCGATCGCTGAGGGTCAGCACCTCGGGCAGCTCCGACGAGATCAGCAGCACCGCCATTCCCGACCGGACCAGTTGATCGACGAGGCGGTAGATCTCGACCTTGGCACCCACGTCGACGCCGCGGGTGGGCTCGTCGAGGATCAGGATCTTGCAGCCGGTGGCGATGCACTTGGCGAGCACCACCTTCTGCTGGTTGCCGCCGCTCAGACCCGACACCGGCATGTCGAGCCGGGGCGCCTTGACGGCCATCGTCTTGGCGAGGCGGTTGACCACCGTCCTGAGCTTGCCGAAGCGGATGAAGCCGGCCGTGGTCATGGAGGGGAGTGCGCTCAGCGCTGCGTTGGCGCGGATGCTCAGCACGGACACGAGGCCCTCGGCCTTGCGGTCCTCCGGCACGAGGCTGATGCCGAGCGACACGGCCTGCCGGGGGCTGCGGATCGCCTGGGGCCGGCCGTCGAGGTGGATGGTGCCCGTGTCGATTCGGTCGAGCCCCACGATGGCCCGGGCAAGCTCGGTGCGTCCGGCGCCGACGAGCCCCGCGATGCCGAGCACCTCGTTCCGCCGCAGAGTGAAGGAGATGTCCTTGAGCACGTTGCCGCGGTTGAGATGCTCCACCCGCAGAACCTCGGCGCCCACGGTGCGCCCGCCCATCGGCTTGTTGAGGTCGTCGATCGAGCGCCCGACCATCATGCGGATGAGCTCGTCCTTGCACGTGTCGGCGACGTCCTTGGTGGCGACGAACTGGCCGTCCCGAAGCACCGTCACCCGGTCTCCGAGCGCGAAGACCTCCTCCAGGTGATGGGAAATGTAGATGATCCCGATCCCGCTTGCGCGCAGGCGCCGCACGACGTCGTAGAGGCCCTCGAGATCCTTGCCGCTCAGCACGGTGGAGGGCTCGTCCATGATGAGGACCTTGCCCTTCAGCGACAGAGCGCGGGCCGTCGCGGTGAGCTGCTGTAGCGGGATCGGCAGGTCGCCCACGCGGGCGTCGACCGAAAAAGCGACGCCCAATGTGGCGATCAGTTCATTCGCCTGCCGGCGCATGGCCTTGGTGTCGACCGTGCCCCGCGGCGTGCGAGGCTCGTTGCCGAGGAAGATGTTCTCGGCGACTGTGAGCTGCGGGACGAGGTTGAGATCCTGGTAAATGACGCTGATGCCGAGCGCGCGTCGCTCCCAAACGTGGGTATGGCCAGCCGGTGTCCCCTCGATGATGATGTCACCGGTGTCCTGCGTGACGGCGCCGGACAGGATCTTGATGAGCGTCGACTTGCCTGCGCCGTTCTCGCCCATCAGGCAGTGCACTTCGCCATGGCGCAGGTCGAACGAGACGTCCTGCAGCGCGATGGTGCCCGGGTAGCGCTTAGAGAGATTCTTGGCTTCGAGCAGAACCGCCATGGCCGTTCTCCTGTGGCGGGTGCCCGGGAGCGGTTCTGCCTCCGGGCATCCGGATGGACCACTCAGCGAGGCGCGAAGGCCATCTTCTGCGCCGTCATGTCCTTGACGAGGGCCTGGGCCTCGCCCTTGCCCTGGTCGGTGAGGCTGGACAGGCAGACGAACGGCTTGGGCGGATTGGACGGGACAGCCTTGCCCTCGAGGATGTCCTTCACGTAGGGCATCAGGATCGGCCCGAAATACGGGGTGTTGGTGCAGTCCGCGGCGAAGTTGCCGCTGGCCACCTCCTTCACGGCCTCGAGCTGCCCGTCCTTGCTGATGATGGTGCCGAGCAGCTCGTCGCGGCCGGCCGCCTGGATCGCCTTTAAAGCGCCGATCGCCATCTCGTCGTTCTGCGCGAACACGAGGTCGATCTGCCCTGCCGGATGCGCGGTCAGGAAGTTTTCCATGATGGCGAGGCCCTTGGCGCGCTCGTTGTGGCCATCCTGGGTGTCGACCACCTTGATGTCCGGATAGGCGCTCGTGACGGACTTGAAGCCCTCGTCCATGCCGATCTGGGGCGTCGAGCCGACCGTGCCCACGAGTTCCACGACATTGCCGGCCGGGGACCCCTTCTTCTTCTTCTTCAGCGTATCGACGGCGGCCTTGCCCAGCTCGACGCCGACCGCCTTCCAGTCGACCTCGACCAAAATCTTGTACTGGCCCTTGCCGGCCGGCACACCAAGTCCGCGATCAGCGACGATGAGAGGGATGCCCGCCTCGTCGACCATGGCGGCGATAGGTGTCGCGGCCTGCTGTTCGGCCGGCTCGACGATCACGATATTGGGCTTCAGCTTGAGCAGGTTCTGCACCTGCGCGACCTGCTTGGACTGGTCGCCTTCGGCCTGCACCCATTGGATCTTGTATCCAGCCTTCTTGGCCTCGGCCAGGATGCTGTCGTTGTTGGCGGTGCGCCAGCTGTTATAGAGGCCCTCCTGCGCGAAGGCGATGAGCGGCGCGTCCGCGGCCTTCGCCGGCGCGTATGCAGTCATTGCAGCAAAAACTGCAAAGCTCGAAACGAGCGGAAACAAACGGGTCCTGGGCATGAGTTCCTCCGTTGGCAGATGGGGCGTTTCGTTGCGCCGTCGTCCGGATGCGAGACTTGAAATCCCGTCGTGACCGAAGTGTCGCCGCTTGCTTGAATGTGCGGCGTCCTGCTTCGTTGTTGCCATGGATAGCAAAGTTGCATAGCGTCTGCAACAGATGCAACGCTCGATGCAGCGGACGCCGCGATGGCATTCGCGGCGACCATCGCGCCCAGAGAGCCGCCTGCTGAGGCCGACGCATGCCCGTCCCGGCGAGTGGGCGGCGTGGGTGGTCGAAGAAGACGCGCTGCCGGTGCGACATGGGGGGAAGCGGATGGAGTTGAACGCAGCACGGTCCCTGATCCAGGCTGCTCAGGCCCGGGCCATGGACCTTAGCATCCTCGTCGCGGTCTGCGTGGTGGACGCCGGCGGCAATACGGTGGCGTTCGAGCGCATGGACGACGCACAGCTCGCCTCGAGCCGCATCGCCGAGGGCAAGGCCTATACGGCGCTCGCCTGGCAGCGTCCCAGCGGCGCCCTGTGGTCCATCGCCCAGCCCGGCGCCGGCGGCTTCGGCATCAACACCATCGACAGCCGCTTCGTCCTGTCCCAGGCGGCCTGCCCGTCAAGCGCGCCGGCGCGCTGATCGGCGGCATCGGGGTCAGTGGCGGGACGGGCGAGCAGGACGAGGACTGCGCGACAGCCGCCCTCGCCGGCGGCGCCTGAGCCAGGGCCGACCCCTGTCCGATCATCACAGCATCGAGGTGAATCGCATGAAGTTTCTGAGTTTCGACCTGACCGGCAAGATTGCGCTCGTGACGGGTGCGAGCCGCGGGATCGGGCGGGCGATCGCCCTGGCTCTTGCCAACGCCGGGGCTGACATTGCGGCCAATGGCGTCAGGGCCGAGGCCCTCGAGCCGCTGGTTGCCGAGATCAAGGGCATGGGGCGACGTGCGGTTGCGGTGCCGGCCGACCTCGCTGACGTTTCGGCCATTCCAGGGATCGTGAAGGCCGTCGAGCAGCAGCTCGGCCCCGTCGACATCCTCATCAACAACGCGGGCGTGAACCAGGTGGAACCGTCCTTGCAGGTCGAGGCGGCCACCTGGGATCGCCTTATGGCGGTCAATCTGCGGGCGCCCTTCTTCTGCGCTCAGGCGGTGGCAGGTGGCATGATCGAGCGCCGGCGGGGCAAGATCATCAACATCGCCTCGGATGCCGGGATCAACGGTTTTCCGGGTCACGCGGCGTACGGCACCACCAAGGGCGGGCTTCTGATGCTCACCAAGATCCTGGCGGTGGAATGGGGGCCGCACAACGTGCAGGTGAACGCGATCTGCCCCGGCGCGACCTGGACCGACATGACCTCCCGCGCCATGGAGGTCCCCGAGATCCGCGCGGACATCCTCGGCCGTGGCGTCGCGGGACGGATCTGCGACCCCGAGGAGATCGGGGCCGCAGCGGTGTTCCTCGCCTCGGAAGCTTCCAACATGATCATGGGCGACGCGCTCTGCGTCGACGGCGGCTCGGTCGCAAAATAGCGCCGCGGATCGCTTCGCCGGGTCGCGGGGGATGCTCGGCGGCCGGGAGCAGAGTACTGCAAACAAGCAAACAGGAGAGGGAAATGCCGCAGGAACAGGGCCGGCTCGCCGGCAAGGTCGCCATCGTGACGGGCGCGAGCAAGGGCATCGGACGGGCGAGCGCGATCGGGCTTGCGGCCGAAGGGGCGGCCGTCGTCGCGGTGGCGCGCAGCGGCGACAAGCTCGAAGCGCTGCGCGGCGAGATCGAGGCGGCCGGCGGCCGGTGCGCTCCCGTGGTCGGCGACGTCGCTCAGAAGGCGACGGCCGACGAGACGCTGGACGTCACGCTCGGTCGCCTCGGCCGGGTCGACGTGCTGCTCAACAACGCCGGCATCGGCAGCTACGCCGATTTTCTCGATTACAGCGTCGAGGACTATGACCTGGTCATGAACACAAACATGCGCAGCACCTTCCTGTTCACCAAGGCGGTGGTGCCGACCATGAAGGCGCAGGGCAGCGGCTTGATCCTGCAGGTCTCCTCGCAGGCCGGCATCCGCGGTTTCACGCGGGAGGCGGTGTATTGCGCGACAAAGCATGCACAGGTCGGCTTCACACAGGCGCTCCGGCTGGAGCTGCAGCCCTTCGGCATCAAGGTCGCGGTGATCTGCCCAGCCGGCGTGAAGACCGAGTTCGCGATCGGCCACGGCAGGACGCCAGAGTTCGTCGCCTCGTCCGGCTTCCTCGAGGCGGAGGATGTCGCCGATGCCGTGGTCTTCGCGGCGACCCAGCGGCCTAACGCGCGGATGACGCAGATCAACCTGATCGCCCTCGACGAGGCGCTCTGACCCCGCGATCGGCCGCAAGGCCAGAGGAGTTCACATGGCTACGACATTGACCATCCCCGACTTGGCCGGGAAGAGTTACCTCGTGACCGGCGCTTCGACCGGCATCGGGGCCGCGGTGGCCCGCGCCCTCGGGGCCCAGGGCGCCGGGGTGGCGATCCACTACAACGCGAGTGGGGCCGAGGCCGAGAAGGTTGCGGCAGCGGTGGAAGCCGCCGGCGGAACGTCTTTCCTGGTCAAGGGGAACGCGGCCCGCCAGGGCGAGATCGCGGCGGCAGTGGACAGCGCCGGCAGCCATTTTGGCAAGCTCGACGGCCTCATCAACAATGCCGGCAGCCTGCTCGGGCGCGTGCCGACGGAGAAATCCGACGAGGCGCACGACCGGGATGTACTCGACCTCAATGCTCATTCCGTGGTCTGGGCGTCCCGGGCGGCCCTGCCGTGGCTGCGCAAGGCCGGGGGTGGCGTGATCATCAACACCACGTCCATCGCGGCCCGCAACGGTGGCGGCAACGGGGCCGTGCTCTACGCGGCCGCCAAAGGGTTCGTGAGCACCTTCACGCACGGGCTCGCCAAGGAACTCGTCGGCGAGAACATCCGCGTCAACGCCGTGGCACCGGGGGTGATCGCGACGCCGTTCCACGAGCGCTTCAGCACCGACGAGCAGATGCGCGGCATGGTCGGCACCATCCCTATGGGGCGGGCCGGCACGGCGGAGGATTGCGTCGGGGCCTTTCTGTATCTCGCCTCGGACCTCCTGAGCGGCTACGTCACGGGCCAGATCCTTGAGGTGAACGGCGGGCAGTACATGCCGTGAGCGAGGGCCAGAACGATCGAGGGAGGGTGGCGTGACCGGAACGGGACCCGTGGCGCGCAAGGCGCCGGGCGATCTGAGCAGTGCGCGCTGGTTCGGCCCCGCCGACCTTCGTTCCTTTGGCCATCGTTCCCGCATCGCCCAGATGGGCTATGGGCCGGAGGATTGGCAGGGCCGGCCCTGCATCGACGACGAACTCGACCGCCGGCGTGCCGCATGGACGCCGCCGGCGCCCCGTTACGAACGGGGCTACGGCTGGATGTTCAGCCGCTACATCAGGCAGGCCAACGAGGGATGGACTTCGACTTCCTGACGACCGGCTTCGGTGCGCCGGTCGAGGAGCCGGCGATCTACTGAGCGGAGCGC
>JAABUM010001469.1_pt1 | contig 35202 bp, 25 predicted proteins | sample 5559161 | NCBI WGS metagenome assembly JAABUM01 (sample SAMN10711868, study PRJNA513369) | rock metagenome | isolation source: Antarctica rocks | place: Antarctica: Victoria Land, Siegfried Peak nord
GAGGGCCAAGAGTAGGGCGTCCACGCGCTATAGAGGTTATGCCGAGAGGATTTCGGACAGCGCTACACACATGTCACACAGTGTAACAGAGGGGAGCGTCCGCCCGCGCGAGCGGGGGCGGGTAGATGTAGATCAGGTAGACAGGGGCTGTGACCTGTCGGGGGGACGAGCCTGTTTTCCCGCGCACGGCGTGGTTGGCGGGGGTCCGGGGGGAGGCATCTCCCCGGGCTCCCCCGAAGGGGACGGGGGGGCGAGGAGGAGAACCCGCGGCTAGGGTCCGGGGGACTAGTCAGCCATGGGCGGGGGGGCGAGAAAAGAGGGGCGGAGGGGGCGAGAAAGTTGACGGGTGTATTATGCGCCGCTACCATGCCTCTGGTACGGTCCTTGCCCCCAACCTATCTATACTATATGTATGAGCGATGTATAAGCGCGACGCGGCGCGGCGTCCCGGAGCGTACCCGGAGCCCTCGCCCCCGTCCCTCTATCTTTCGGAGAAATTTGCATGGCACGAGTCCTAGACAACATAAATAGCCCCGCCGACCTGAAGGGGCTGTCGTCGGCCAGCCTCGAGCAGCTTGCGGGCGAGTTGCGCCAGGAAATTATCGAGACGGTCGCGCTGCGCGGCGGGCACCTGGCGCCGAACCTCGGCACCGTCGAGTTGACGCTCGCGCTGCACCTCGCCTTCGATACGCCGCGCGACAAGCTGGTCTGGGACATCGGCCACCAGGCTTACCCGCACAAGCTCGTCACAGGACGCCGCGAGCAGTTCCACACCATCAAGCAACTGGGCGGTCTCTCGGGCTACCTGCGCCGCGACGAGAGCCCCTACGACGCCTTCGGGGCCAGCCACGCCAGCACCTCGATCTCGGCCGCCCTCGGCATGGCCGCCGCGCGCGACCTGCGCGGCGAGGACTACAAGGTGGTCGCGATCATCGGCGACGGCTCGATCGGCGGCGGCATGGCCCTTGAGGCCATCAACAACGCCGGCGCCTTGCACAAAGATATCATCATCGTCCTCAACGACAACGACAAGAGCATCTCCGACAACGTGGGAGCGCTGCACTCCTACCTCGGCAAGCTGCGCGCCGACAAGAACTACCGCAGCCTGCGCGACGTAGTGAAGAGTTCGCTCGAGCACGCGCCCGGCGGCGCCCTGGCCAAAGAGGTGGCCGGCCGCACCATGCGCAGCGCCAAGGAGTTCGTGCTGCCGAGCAAGAGCGGCGTGATCTTCGAGGAGCTCGGCTTCACCTTCCTCGGCCCCTTCGACGGGCACGACACGGGGGGCCTGATCGACGTCTTCCAACGGGCCAAGAACCTGAGCGGGCCGATCATGATTCAGGTGCTGACCCAGAAGGGCGCGGGCTGCGACTACGCCGAGGCCGAGCCGACCAAGTTCCACGGCCCCGGCGCCTACAACCCGCTCACGGGCGAGCTCAAAAAGAAACTCGGCGAGGGCCCCAAATATCAGGACGTGTTCGGCGAGGCGCTCGTCGAACTGGCGCGGCGCGACCACAGCATCGTGGGCATCACGGCGGGGATGGGCGAGGGCACCAGCCTCAACATGCTGCAAGAGGCCCTGCCCGACCGCTACTTCGACGTCGGCATCGCCGAGCAGCACGCCGTGACGTTCGCGGCGGGCCTCGCCACCGAGGGCATGCGCCCCGTGGTCGCGATCTACTCCACGTTCATGCAGCGCGCCTTCGACCAGGTCATCCACGACGTCTGCGTGCAGGACCTGCACGTCGTCCTGCCAATGGACCGCGCCGGCCTGGTCGGCGAGGACGGCCACACGCAGCAGGGCACCTTCGACATCGCCTTTATGCGCATGATCCCCAACATGCGCGTGATGGCCCCCAAGGACGAGAACGAGCTGCGCCACATGCTCTACACCGCGCTGTACATGGACGGCCCCGTCTCCTTGCGCTATCCGCGCGGCAGCGGTACGGGCGCGCCGATGGACGAGGAGTTTCACGGCCTGCCCATCGGCAAGGCCGAGTTGCTGACACCCGAGGCGGAGCTAGACCGCGCCGAGTGTGCGGTGCTGGGCTTCGGCAACATGGTCGCGCCGGCCCTGCAGGCGGCGCGCGAGCTGGGGGACGAGGAGGGTATCCGGACCGTCGCGGTCAACGCGCGCTGGGCCAAGCCGCTCGACGAGGAGTTGATCCTGCGGCTGGCGCGCGCCACGGGCGCCCTCGTGACCGTCGAGGACGGCGCCGCGGCGGGCGGCTTCGGCAGCGCCGTGGCCGAACTCCTGCACGCGCATAGCCTGCACGACGTGCGCCTGCGCATTATCGGCCTACCGGACCTGTTCGTCGAGCACGGCCCGGCGGCGATGTTGCGCGAGATCTACGGGCTCACGGCCGGCCACATCAAGGATGTCGCGCGCGACCTCGTGCGCCCCGGCACGCATAGTCCCTCCGGGGTTAGCAAGGCTACTGGCCGCTCGTAGCCCAATCCAGGGAGAGAGGGTCAGCGGCCAAAGGTCGGCGCGCCTGCGTCCGGCGCCCACTCCAGTTCCCGCGTGAACCGGTGAGCCCCGCCGTCCCACAGTGGGCGGCGGGGCTCGCGCCATACTGTCACCCTGTCGAACCGATGGCGCTACGGTAGCATAGTAGCCTGGATGCTCCCGACCGCCCGACGGCGACTGGCCTCAAGATCGGATCCAAGGCCGCCGCGCGACCTCCAGCGACGGGACAATGTAACAAATGTATAACGATTCCGCCCCTAAGCGCCGTAACGCGGTACCATACCAATAGCCGCGCCCACATGGCGCGGGTGCGCGGAGGGGGCGTGGGGTGGACTATCTGGTGGCGGCGTGGCAGTACGTACAGGGCAACTGGGGCGAGTTCAGCGCCGCGGTGACCAGGCACGTACAGTACTGCGTGTTGGCGTTGGTCATCGCCATGGTTATCTGCATCCCGCTCGGTATCCTGGCCGCGCGCAGTCGCGTCGTCTCCCTCGCCACCCTCAACGTCTTCGGCGCGGCGCGCGCGGTCCCGAGCATCGCCATCCTGTTCCTGATGATCCCGATCCCGGGGCTCGGGTTCAGCTTTACCTCCGTGCTCATCGCCCTGACGATCCTGGCCTGCCCGCCCATCCTGGTCAACACGGCGGCCGGATTCCAGAACGTCGACACTGCAGTCGTCGAGGCGGCGCGCGGCATGGGTATGGGGGGGTGGCAAGTGCTCCGCAGGATCGAGCTCCCGCTGGCGCTCCCGGTCGTCCTGGCCGGGATACGCACGGCGACGCTCGAAGTCATCGCCAGCGCGACGCTGGCCACATTCCTCACGGGAGGTGGGCTGGGAGACTTAATCACGCAGGGACTAGGCAACATAGGCAACACGCAGCAGGTCGGCGTCTTACTGGCCGGCGCCATCACGGTGGCGCTGCTGGCCCTGGGCGCCGAGGTGATTTTCGGCGCGCTGCAGCGCGCGATTAGCCCATCCGTTTAGTAGAGATAGAGCGTATGAACGCGCGAGATAAATATATGACGATATCGACGGCCGACCGGTCCACGATATCCACCTGGGGGTCGCGACAGCCACCGCCCCATCTCCGTGTACGCCCGCGAAAGAGAGACCGCATCGATATGGTACGCATCAATTCCTCCGCCCCGTCGCGCCGCCTCCTCCTGGCCCGCGCCACCGCCACCGCCTCCGCCGCCCTCATGGCGGCCACCCTCCCCTTCATCCCGCGGACCGCGCAGGCGCACGCCGCATCTCCCAAGACCCACACCGCCGCGCTGACGCTCACCGTCGGCGCCAAGGGTTTCGCCGAGAACGAGATCGTGGCCAACATGTACGTGCTGCTGCTGCAGCACGCGCATATCCCCGTCAACGGCCAGATCAAGGATAACCTGGCCTCGAGCGCCGCGACGCCGGCGCTGCGGCACGGAGACATCGACATCTTCCCCGAGTACACCGGGACGGGCCTGGAGGCCATCCTGGGCGAGAAGGCGGCCCACGACAACACCTCCTACTACAACAAGGCCGCCGCCGGCTACCTCAAGAAATACAACCTCGTCTGGCTGCAGGCGTACCCAATGAACGACACGCAGGGCTTCGCGACGACGCAAGCCTTCTCCAAGAAGTACGGGATCACGTCGATCACGGACATGGTCAGCAAAGCCTCCAACGTCCGCCTCATCGTCGCCACAGAGTACCTCGGGCGCGCCGACGGTCTGCCGGGCGTCGAGAAAGTCTACGGGGGCTTCCAGTCCAAGCTCAAGGGGTTGGTCAAGCTGCAAGATGTGGGCAGCCTGCGCTACGCGGCCCTGCTGCAGGGGCGCGGCGACGTGACGGAAGCCTTCACGACGGACCCTGATATCGCCGCGCACCACCTGGTCGTGCTCAGCGACCCCAAGAATTATGGGCCGCCGGACAACCTGGCCCCGGTCGTGCGCAGCCAGGCGCTGAAGGCCTACCCGCAGCTCAAGGGGGTGCTGAACAGCATCGCGCCCAAGATCACGAACGCGGCCATCACCGGGCTCAGCAACCAGGTCGTCAGCGGCCACAAAGACCCCAAGGCGGTCGCCCAGTCTTTCCTGCAGCAGCAGGGCTTCCTGAAGTAGGCGGCGACCTATGAGCGCTGTCGTCTTCGAGCACGTCGTCAAGCAGTACGGCAACGCGGGCGCGGGCGCGGGCCGCGCCGCGGTCGATGACTGCTCGCTGACGGTCGAGGAGGGCCAGTTTGTGGTCCTCCTCGGACCCTCGGGATGCGGCAAGACCACCTTGCTCAAGACCGTCAACCGCATCATCGAGCCCACCTCCGGCCATATCAGGGTCAACGGGGCCGACATCCACTCGCTGCCTGAAACAGAGTTGCGCCGGCGCATCGGCTACGTCATCCAGCAAATCGGCCTGTTTCCGCACATGAGCGTCGAGGACAACGTCGCCGTCGTCCCGGGCCTGCTGCATTGGGACAAGCGGCGCATCAGCGAGCGCATCGACGAACTGCTCGACCTGGTCGGGCTCCCGCCCGGCGAGTATCGCAAGCGCCGCCCGCGCCAGCTCTCGGGCGGCCAGCAGCAGCGCGTCGGCATCGCTCGCGCCATGGCCGCCGACCCCGCGATCCTGCTGATGGACGAGCCGTTCGGCGCCATCGACGCCATCACGCGCACGCGTCTGCAGGACGAGCTGCTGCGCATCCAGGCCCGCGTGCGCAAAACCGTGCTGTTCGTGACGCACGACGTCGAGGAGGCCCTCAAGATGGCTGACCTGCTCGTGGTGATGCGCGATGGGCGCATCCTGCAGGCCGACCGTCCCAGGGCCATCCTGGCCAGGCCCGCGGACCCCTTCCTGGCGCAACTCGTCGGAGCGGGCGACACGCTGCGCCAGCTCAGCCTCGTCCCGGTCACGGAGGTCATGCGCCCCGCCAACGGCGCGCGTGATCCGCGCGCCAACGGGCACACTATCGGGCACAAGGAGAGCGCCCGCGAGGCTCTCTCCTTGCTCCTCGGCGACGGGGCGCGCAGCCTGACCGTCGTCGACGGTAGCGGACAAACCCTCGGCACGGTCTCGCTCGACGACGTGCAGACCTCGGCCTCCGCCGAGGCGCGGCCTATATGATCGACTATCTGCGCACCCATCAGGACACCGTGCTGAGCTTGTTCGCGCAGCACGTGCAACTCGCGGCGACCGCGCTGGGCATCGCCATCCTGATCGCCCTACCGCTCGGCCTCCTGGTCGCGCGCTACAGCTACCTGTACACGCCGATCATGGGCCTGCTCGGCGCCGCCTACACGGTCCCGAGCCTGGCGCTCTTCGCAATCCTCATCCCATTCGTCGGGATTGGGTTCACGAACGCGCTGATCGCGCTGGTCATCTACGCCCAATTCATCCTGGTGCGCAATGTCGTCACTGGGCTGCGCGGCGTCGATCCGGCCGTGATCGAGGCGGCGCGTGGCATGGGCATGAACTCGTTGCAAATCCTGTGGCGCGTCGAACTGCCGCTGGCCCTTCCGGTCATCGTGGCTGGCGTGCGCATCGCCACCGTCACGGTCATCGGCGTGGCCGCGATCGCCACCTACATCGCCGCCGGCGGCCTCGGCGATCTTCTGAGTCACGGCGTTTCCAACTCGTACAACGAGGAGATCGAGGCAGGCGTGCTGGCCATCGTGGCGCTTGCTTTGCTCGCCGACCTGATCCTGCGCCTAATCGAGCGGACGGCGGCACGCCGCAGCGGGCGTGTCCAGGCAACCGGGCCGACCCGATAAAAGGCGGCGGGCGGGGCTCCTGGTAGATGCTCTCACTATCGCTTCAATCGCACGTCCCGACGCAACACGTAGCCGCGCCGATGGGTCGGGGTCGTGACGGCGAGCCACGCGCCGCGCTGACCGTCGATGCGCACCTCCACCCCCTGTACCAGCCACTCGATAATCGACGCGCCCATCCGCGGGTCACTCCGCATGGCCAGTAACAGCGGCGTGGCGACCGCGCGGGATGGGCGGACGCGCGCGGCGGCCGGCGTTGAGCCTCGCGGCACAGATAGATCCAGGCGCGTTAGGGTGATGCCGGGGCCGAGCAGGGCAAAGTGGCGCGCCGACTCCGGGACGACGTAGACGAGCACGCGCTGCACCGCGCTACGCGGGGACACGGGATACCACGCCGGCGCCAGGTGATATAGCCCGGATATCGAAACGGCGGGATCTACGAAGGACCGTGCCCGGAGCGGTGGACAGGATGATTGCCCCACCCGCGCGCGGGCCGGCGCCCTGACCACGATCCCGAGGTCTTCCGCGTCTTCCTTCTCCCTACCCTGTTGCACCATCCTTTCCCTGTCCGCGAGCGTTTCCGGGGGGGACAGACGACGCCTTGTCGACATGGGCATCCAACAGGGCCATTGGTACGTCGCCTCGCCGTTGGGATCGGTAAGCATGAAGTTCGTGCGGTGTATGCTGCGCCTCCTATGCAACGAAAGATTGCGCAGCCACACGCGCACCACGGCGTACAGGTGGCCACGGCTGAGCGGATAGAGGTTATCCGGCACGAATCGCTGGCGGGTTATGCTCAGCACACGGTAGGCGAGGCTACCGTCGACGACAATTCGTCCCGATGTGACCACGCGGACCAGCGGCGCGGCAGGCCGCGCCACCCCCACGGCGCCCGCGACGGCGATGCCGCCGTAGAGGAGCGCGCCGACCAGCGCCGCCGCGGCGAGCGGACGCAGGGCCGCGCCCCCATAGGCGGGCAGCCCATAAGCCACACGCGGCCCCAATTGGGCCACCTCGGCCACGACGGCCCTACCGCCAGCGGACGCGGTGGTCGCCGTGGCCGCCCTGGCCGCCGTGGCCGCCGTGACCGCCGCGTGAGACGGCCCGCCGGAGGCGGCGGCGACCGCCCCCCGGGTACGCGCATGAGGAGCGTCTCGCCTCGCCGGCCCATCTGTCGTCGTCGTGAGCGCGGCGGCCGATGCCAGGCCAGCGACGCGTGTCGCGGGCGCCGTCAGGCGCAGGAGGGCCGCGCCACTGGACAGGAACAGGGCCAGTAACGCCGACGCGATCCCGATCACGGCGCGGGGCGACCACCAGGGATACGCGTCCGCATGCAGCCACCAGGGGGTGAAGGTGTTGAGGCTCGCGCGGGCGCGCAGGTCGTCGACATCGGTCAGGCAGACCGCGGCGCGGTGGTACACCCGATACAGGCACGACTCGTTGGCGCTCCCGAGATGCTCGCCGGTCGCGTGTTGCGCCAGCGGCGCATGGTCCAGGTAGTTCTGCACGTCGCCCGCGATGCCCTGCAGCGAGAGCAGCAGCGGCGACTGCCCCGGCTTCCAGAAGTAGTTCATGTTGAAGCCCCAGGAGTAGCGGTCGATCTGGTCGGGATAGGTGGCGAAGATGTAGTGGAACGAGCGCCAGTAGCTGACCGAGACGGCGGAGAACTGCACGAGGAAGGAGAGGGCCAGCGCCCCGACGAGCAGGCCGCGCACGGGCCGCCGGTAGCCCCGCCAGCGCGCGAACACCTCGCCGAGCGGCAGGATCAGGTAGGGCAGCGTCGCGTAGAGGTAGCGCGGGCCCCAGGCCGGGTCGCCGTGCCAGTAGTTCACGTTGCTGTAGAACAGCAGGTACACGCCGCAGACGAGGGCGCACAGGAGCGCGGGCAGGGGGAGGCGACGCCGGAAGGGGGGGACGGCCAGGGCCAGCAAGAGGAGGGCGGGGGCGTACCAGAGCAGGCCCTTGCCGGGGCTGACCAGCAGGTTGGGCAGCCCCAGCCAGGGCGGGTAGCCGAACGATTGGTCCGGGTACGGACCTGTCTTGAGCGGCGAGCCGAAGCGCGCGGCGTCGTACGCGGCATTGACGAGGAGCGAGGGCAGGACGCCCGCCGCATAAAGCGCGAGGTCGCGCCCGCGGACGTGCAGCGCCACGAGATAGACGGCGAAGATGGGTATGGCGATCAGCCCGGCGACGCGCGTGACGAAGACGAGCCCCGCGGCCAGCCCCATCGCCACCAGCCACAGTCGCCGTTCCTCTTTCGACTGTCGACTGTCGACTGTCGTCCCTAACGTGTAGCGCAGGGTGGCATAGGCGGCGGCCAGGAGGAACAAGCTCTCCAGTGTGTGCTCGAGGTTCGATTGCACGTCGGGCCAGAGCGGGGAGCCAAAGGCCAGCAGCGCGGCGAGGGCGAGCGCGATACGCCGCGTGTAGGCCAGCAGGCGCGCCGTGGCGTAGAAGAGCGCCGCAAGCAGCGCCCCCAAGATAGGGCCGAGCAGCTTGCAGGTCAGCAGCACAATCGGCGGGGCGATCGGGGAGGCGCAGTCGGTGTGGGCGAGGCCGGCCAGACGGCGGCCGAGCAGGTAGAGCGGGACCATGGCCACGCTCTGCCCCGGCGTGTACTGCGCGTAGATTTTGTGGCGCAGGCCGGGGCCGGTGCGGGCGTCGTTCGCATAGGGCGTGATGGCGAAGCTGTTGTGCTCGACGATCGAGCAGGTCACCTGGTAACGCAGGTACCAATCGCCGTTGTGCGCAGGCTGATCGACGTTGAACGAAAGCGCGTACCCGGAGAGGACACACGCGCACAAGAGCAGCCCGACGAGCCAGGGACACGGGCGCGCCCTGCCTGTCGGAACGCGCCCACGCCCTAAACCCGCACGGCGCGCATCGGTTGTGCCGGAGACGTCATGTCGTCGCCGCATGTATCGTGTGGTAGCAACGGTTTGCAACGCCTTGGGACGCGTGACAAGCGCGCTGCGCTCTCCTCTCCTTCCGATCCTTCCGACGGATTCCTCGCATTGCGCCGGCTACTGATGGGGACAGCCGAGTTACCGTAGCTCACGCCGTCGTCACCTTACCGCTTTCGGCGAATAGGCGCGAAACGCGCGTCAGTGTACCATGGTCTGACCAATGCCCTCGCCCCTCTCTCGCGGCGGGGCCGGTGGCGAAAAGATCAGGGCATAACTCCACGCGCCGTTTCGGCGACGATCAGGTCGACGACATCCTGCGGCCGGCCTGCCTGCCGGTACGCCGCGCGCTGGCGGGCCGCGCCCGTCCCTCGCCCCCGCGTGTCGCGCACGAGCGCCGACACCTCGTCCCAGTCGCCCTGCTCTTCCAGGGCGGGCCGCAGGAACGAGAGGAACATTTCGATCAGCTCCCAGGCTGGGACGGCGCGGCCGCCCGCGACGTCGATGAGGTCCGCCTCCAGTCCGAAGCGCGCCGCGCGCCAATGGGCGGTGCGCAAGAGCTCGGGCCGCGCGGCGACGAAGGGCTCATCGCGTAGCGCCGCCTTGTAGCATGTGCGCGCCAGGGCGCGCGTGAGGCCGGCAATCATCACCGCATCGTCGACCGTCAGGCAGACGTCGGCGACGCGCACCCCGATCGTCCTGATCTTTTCGGGAAGGCGCGCGTCCCAGTAGATATTTGTGGCGTCGTCGATGGCGCCGACGTCGACGAGCGCCTGTATGAGCGCGTCGTACTCGGTGCGCGAGGCGAAGTACCCGGGAGGACCCGCCATGGGCCAGCGCCCCCACACCTCGGAGCGATAGCTGGCGTAGCCGGTGTCCGCACCGAGCCAGAACGGCGAGTTCGACGACAGGGCGAGCAGGGGCGCCAGCCACAGGCGCAGGCGGTTGAGCACCGGGATCAGGGCCTCGTGGTCGTCCAGCCCCACGTGCACATGGCAACCGAAGATGACGAGCTCGTGCGCCAAGTACTCGTACCTCTCGGCGATCTTCTGGTAGCGATCCTTCAGGGTAATCTTCTGCTCGTGGGCGCACGAGAAGGGGTGTGTCCCCGCGGCGGCGATGCGGGAGCCCTCGCGCTCGGCCGCCGCGATCACGCCGCGCCGCTCGCGCACGATCCCCGCGCGCACGTCGGCCAGCGTACGGCAGACGGGCGTGGCCATCTCGATCTGGACCTGCTGCAGCTCGGGCTGGACCTCGTCGCCCAGCGTCCCCCGGGCGCGCGACAGAACGCGATCCTGCCGCGGGTGCAGCTCACGCGTCTCGGGATGAACGATCTGGTACTCTTCCTCCACACCGATGGTGAAGTCTTGCGCTGTTAATGCCATGGCATATCCTTCGGGCTTGCGCTCGTCGTCGCGGGGTTTTCCGTCATAGTACCACTGCTCGATAAACCCAGCGGCCCAGCAGTCCAGCGGCCCAGCGGCCCAGCGGCGCCCCGTCTTGTATCCGGCTTGGCTACGGATTATGCTACAAGCAGATTCGTCGGGCGCACGGCCCGTGCGCGAGCACGTTTGGGAGGGAAGGCGGATGAAACTGCTCATCGAAATCGTGCTGTCACTGGTACTTCACCCGATCGCCGTCGTACTGACGTGGATCAATGTTCTGCGCCGCTCCGACCTCGGCGCGCTCCAGAAGTTCCTGTGGCTCATCATCACCACGTTCGCCTGGGGCATTGGCCCCATCTTCTACATCCTGCTCGGCAACGGCACGCTGTGGTAAGATACTCGCTCTTTTCCAGCCAATACCGTGTGGCAAGAACCTCTACCGGCTCCTGACAAAGGCATTATGGCTTTACGGCGCCCTGCTTCCTCCCGCACAATCTCGCTGGACGCATCTAGCCGGCCGCGTCCATCGGATCGACCGGGTCGGTCGGCGCGGGTAGCGGGTGCGGTGTCGCCGGATGGTCCAGGTAGACGGTCTTGGTCTGGGTGAAGAACTGCGCCGCCGCCTTGCCCTGTTCGCGCGAGTACGACGAGGATTCTTTCATGCCGCCGAACGGTACCTGGGGCTCGGCCCCGGCCGTTTCGCCGTTGATGTGCACGATACCGGCCTTGATGTCCTCCGCGAAGCGTAGCGCCCGAACGATGTCGCGCGTGAAGATCGAGGCCGAGAGCCCGAAACGCACGCCGTTGGCCAGGGCCACCGCCTCCTCGTAATCCTCCGCCGGGATGATCGCCACCACCGGCCCGAAGATCTCCTCCTGCGCCAGCCGCGAGTCGGGGCGCACATCGGCGTAGACGGTCGGCTGCACGAAGTGGCCGCCCTGGTACTCCGCCCCCTCCAGCAGGCCGCCGCCGGCCAGGGTTTCTACGCCCTCCTCACGAGCGAGGTCGAGGTACTCTTTGACCCGGTCGCGCTGCGCTTCGGAAACGAGCGGGCTCACGTTCGTGCGCTCCCGCGCGCCGTCACCGGTCACGAGGGACTCGACGCGCTCCACTACCTTTCGCGTGAAGGGCTCCAGCACGGGGCGCTCCACGATGGCGCGGCTCGTCGCGGTGCACTTCTGGCCGGCCGACATCATGGCGCCCTGCACCGTGAGCGCCGCCGCCTGGTCGAGGTCGGCGTCGGCCAGCACCACCACGGGGTTCTTGCCGCCTAGCTCGAGCTGCGCCTTGCCGCCGCGCTCCTGCACCACGCGCCCGATCTCGCGACCCACACGGTCCGAGCCGGTGAAGGAAACGCCCGTCACACGTGGGTCGCCGGTGAGCGTCGGGCCAACCTCGGCCCCGAGGCCGACCACAAGGTTGAGCGCGCCCTTGGGCAGGCCGGCCTCTTCCAGGATGTGCACGAGCAGCGTCGCCGTGAGCGGGGTCAGCTCGGCCGGCTTGAACACGACCGTATTGCCGTAGAGTAGCGCGGGCGCGATCTTCCAGAGCGGGATAGCCACCGGAAAATTCCACGGCGTAATGATGCCGACGACGCCCAGGGGCACATGCAGGGTGTAGAGCAGCGTGCGCGTGTTGGCCGAGGGATAGACCTCGCCGACGGGCTGGCTGCCCTCGCCGGCGTAGTAGCGCAGGATGGCCACGCCGCGCAGCGTTTCGCCCGTGGCCTCGCGCCCGGTCTTGCCCTCCTCGCGCGTCATGGCGGCGGCCACCTCGCCAGCCCGCGCCTCCAGCAGGGAGGCGGCGCGCAACAGGATCTCGCCGCGCTTGAGCGCGGAAGTCCCGGCCCACCCGGGCGCGGCCGCGACGGCGGCATCGATCGCCGCCGCCATGTCGCCCGCCCCGGAGCGGGGCCACAGGCCGATCAGGTCGGAGGGGTTGGCGGGGTTGCGGTTCTCCAGCGTCGCGCCGCCCCGCGCATCGGCCCATTCACCGCCTATGTAGTTCTGATACGTTCGCACATCCGTAGCCGCCATCGCTCGACTCCCTTATCAGCTACTGGTTATTAGCCGTCAGCACTCAGCTTTCAGCATACGCCATGCGCGACGGCCGCGAGATCAACAGCGACCCCTACGCCCTCGTCAGGTAGGGCGCCCGCACGGCCGTCGCCGGCGCAGCGGCCAACGACCTTCTGCCGGCCGAGCCGCCTGCCGCCTGCCGCCAGGCGAGGGGTACTTATTACCCCCCCCACGATGGCATCTTCACCTTATTGAGCCGTCGTGACGTACGGCCGATAGTAATAGTGCGCCGACACGAAGAAACGACGCGCATCGAGCGATAAAGGCAAACCCGCCGCGAGGTGGGGACGCAAAGCTTGGGGGCTCAGACGAGTCAGCCCGGCTGCCGAACCGAGAACCTCCGCGCATCAGTCACGGATTCCCGGTCTTTATCGCGGTGAATTTCGACGACTGGAGCTCGCCGCCTCGCGGCGAGGAGGAGATCCTCGCTATGTTCCGCTCGCAGCGCGCCACGTCCCCCACGTTCTCCACCTCTCCCGGGTCCCCCCGCCGCCCGTTGAGCCGCTTCGTCCCGCGCGCACTGGCGTTTGCCCTGCTCGCCGTGGCGCTGCCGCTCGCCCGACCCGTCGCGCCTGTCGCGCGAGCCGGCGCGGCCGTGGCCGTCCGCCCCGCGCCGGCTCGTCCGTACACGGTGGTCCTTGGACAGCAACAGCGTCGCCTGTCGTCGCAAAGCACGGCTACCCACAAAATTGGCGCGCGCCGCAACGCCTCCGGCGTGAGCGCGCCCCTGGCCGAGATGCTCACGCTGATCAACGCCGAGCGGGCGCAGACCGGGGATGGGCCGCTCCACATCGACGCCACGCTCAGCAAAATCGCCGCCTCCCGCAGCCAGGACATGATCGCCCACCACTACTTCGCGCACGAGATCCCCGGCGTGCCCGGGGTGCACCTGGTCTTCGACCTGCTCGATCGCGCCAAGGTCCCGTACGAGATGGCCGGCGAGAATATCGCGCTGAACAACTACATCAACTTCTACCCCATAGCGAAGACGATCGAGCAGACCAACACGGACCTGATGAACAGCCCCGAGCACAAGGCCAACCTTCTGGAGCCCAAATACACCGCCATCGGCCTGGGCCTGACCTTCGAGCAGGGCTCCGGCAAGCTTATCCTGACCGAGGTCTTCACCCAACCCTAGCCCCCCGACACGCCAGAGCGCCGGCGCCGCCCCAGCATGTGCCGGGGCGGCGCCGGCGCTCTGTGCCCGTTCACACTACGGATCTAGGGCTCTAAAGCTCTAGGGCTCTAGGGATCTAGGGCTCTAGAGCTCTAGGGCTCTAGGGCTCTAGGGCTCTAGGGCTCTAGGGCTCACGGTGACCGTGTTGCGCAGTGTGCCGAGGCCGCCGATCGCGATCTCGACCACGTCGCCCGCGCCCAGCGACACGTCGTCGGGCGGCACGATGCCGGTTCCGGTCATGAGGAAGGCGCCCGCGGGGAACGCGTCGCAGCGGCCCAGGTAGGCCACGAGGTCCTCCAGGCGGCGGTGCAGCTGGCCCGTGTTGGCGCTGCCCGTGAACAGCTCGCGGCCGCCGCGCTCGATGCGGCACGTTATGTCTAACGCGTAGGGGTCGAGAGAGGGGGCGGGCACAATCACAGGGCCGAGCGCGCAGCAGCGGCCGTAGACCTTGGCCTGGGGCAGGTAGAGCGGGTTCTGCGCCTCGACGTCGCGGGCCGTCAGGTCGTCGCCGATCGTGTAGCCGGCGATGCGCAAAGACGTGTCGAGCACGAGGGTGAGCTCCGCCTCGGGGACCGACCACGCGGCGTCGGGGCGCACCGCGACGCGGTCGTTGGGGCCGACCACGCGCGAGGCCATCGCCTTGAAGAACAGCTCCGGCCGCTCGGCGTCGTAGACGCGGGCATACACGTCGGCGCTGATCTCCGACTCATCCATGCGGGCCTCGCGGCTGCGCGTGTAGGTCACGCCCGCGGCCCAGACCTCCTGTCCGTCGATGGGGGGGAGCAGGTGCGGCGCGTCGGGCGCCGGCGCCCGGTCGAGCTCGGCGTACTGGTAGTCGGGCGCCGCCCCGGCATGGCGCGCGAGCACGTCCGCCAGCGACGTGGGGCCGGCCAGCAGCGCCGCGAGCGAGGCGCAGGCCTCCGGCTCTCGCGCGGTCAGGTCGACCACGCCGCCGTCGTAGAGGCCGCCCAGCCGCGCCCCGGCGCCGGGCGCGAAGAAGCGGCAGAGCGCCGGCCCCGCCATGGCGGCATCGGCCCCCGTCATCGCGACCTCCTCGGCGTGACCGCGCCGGGCGACGGAGGCTCCGGCGGCGCGCTGTCCTCGCCCGCGCCCGCGCCCGCGCCCGCGCCCGCGCCCGCGTCGCCGTCCTCCCAATACTCTTCCCAGGTGAATCCTGGCGCCGGGGCCGTCACCGTCACCGGCGTCCAGTCACGCCCCTCGCCCACGCGGATGGTGTAGGTCAGCGCGCCGGGCTCGCCGACGGCGCCCTCGATCTGCGCGCGATGTTTGCCGATGAAACCGACGAGCCCTTCGAGCGCCAGGGTGAGGGCGCGGGCCTCGCGCGCGTCCGGCAGCCGGCTCTCGCCGCCCCGCAGGGTGCGGCTGACGACGGGGACATCCTGGCGCGAGGCGAACCTGACGCCGTGCGCGGCCAGCCAGTCCAGGTAGGTCGGATCGATCTCCTCCTCCTCGTCGAGGAACAGCAGCAGGCAGTCCTCTATCGCCTCGCGCATCCCCTGCTCGTCCATGCCCATCCCGGTCGCGTCGGCGACGATATCGCGCATCTCACCCGGCGTGAACGTGTCGAGCGAGAGGCCGGTCCTCTGCAGCAGGGCCATCGCCGCGTCGACCTCCTCGTCGCTCGGGCCGTCGGGCAGGGCGGCGCCGCTGGCGGTGCGCCGATAGCCGTCGGCATCGTAGTAGAGCGCCACGCCGAAAACCTCGTCTCCCGCACCCAGGATCGAGGCGTAGAGCGTGTCGACGCCCGGCGCCGGCCCCTCGGCGCCCAGCGCGACGGCGAGAGGTGGGTTGTCGAGCAAGGTCTCCCACGGCGCGCGCCGCGCGTAGCGGGCCGCCGCCTTGAACAGGGGCCCGACCACCGCCGGGTCGATATCCCAGGCGAACGGCTCGGGCGACGCCGCATCCTCATCGGCGCCCATCCCCCGGGCCATCGCCTCGTACGCCGCTTCGAAGGCGGGCAACGGCGCGCCCTGCTCGACCGCGACGCCGAGCGGGCCGAGCGCGGCTTCGACGGCCGCGGCGAGCCCCGCGTCGTCGACGCGCACCCGCTCCGGCAGGGCGCGCGCGGGGTCCTGTCCGGGCGGGGCGCCGAGCAGCACCGGCGCGCCGAGGCCACCGGTCGAGGGCCTGCCGGACGTTTCAGGCGGGGCGAGGGCCGAGAGCAAGGCCTCCAGCGCCTCGCCGACCCCCACGTCGGAGCCGCCCCCCGGATTGATCAGCGAGGTCGCCAGCACGAAACCGCTGGCGGAGTCAACCCACAGGGCGACCTGCGGCCGCACCAGGCCGGCGCCGTCGCGGATGTAGATACCAATGGCGCGCTTGCCGCCTTCGATGATGAAGCCGGGGCGGCGCGACAAGCGTGCCAACGCCTTCTGCCGCGCCTGCGCCGTCGTCGCCGCGCCCGCTTTCGCCATGGCTCCTCTCCTCCCGTTTCGTCCCGTTTCGTCCGCTAGCCGCGTGTCATAGCCCCATTGTAGCCCATGCGCTCTCGCGGGACATGGCACATTTCCTGCGCCCGGCACGCCCCGCACGTAGAGGCAGGTATGCGGAGAGGATAGGCGGGGGTGAGGCATGCGGCGACAGTACACTGGCGGACAATTCGAGGGGGGTAACTTCTACGCGGACGACGCCGCCTACGAGCGGGCGCGCCGCTACAACCGCGTCCGCGAGTGGCTCACCCTCGCCGGCATGGTGTGGTCCGCCCTGCTCAGCGTCGCGGCGCTAGTCACGGGCCTCTCGGCGTGGCTGCGCGACCGCGCCCGGCGCGCGGCCCCCCGAGGGCTTGGCCCGGTCATGCCCTACACCGCTGCCGTTTCCCTGCTCTCGTTCCTGGCGTCGCTCCCTCTGTCCTACCTGGGCGGGCGCCTCGTCGAGCGGCGCTTCGGGCTGTCCAACCAGGGTGGGCGGGCCTGGCTCGTCGATCAGTTGAAGGGCCTGGCCATCGGGCTGGCCCTGGGCGCGCCCCTCGCCCAGGGCGTTTACTGGATCATACGGCGCTACCCTCGCTCCTGGTGGGCCATCTTCTCGGCGGTCATGGTCCCGCTCTCGGTCGTGTTGGGCGCGCTCGCACCGGTGCTCATCTTGCCCCTCTTCAACACGTTCGAGCCGTTGCGCGACCGGGCGCTGGGTGAGCGTATGAAGAGGCTGGCCGCCGCGCAGGGTGTAGAGGTCGCCGACGTCCTGCAGATGGACATGAGCCGCCAGACCAAGAAGGCCAACGCCTTCTTCACGGGGCTCGGCCGCACCAAGCGCATCGTGCTCGGCGACACCCTGCTCGACGCCTTCACGCCGGACGAGGTGGAGATCGTCGTCGCGCACGAGTTGGGACACCAGGTCCGCCGGGACCTCTGGAAGGGCATAGGCGTCGGGACCCTGGCGACGGTCGCCACGACCTACACCCTGGGGCGGCTGGCCCCGCCCCTGCTCGCCCGTATCGGCCGGCGCGCCGGCCTGGACCCGGAGCGCGGCGTGGGGGATGTCGCCGCGCTGCCGGCGTTGGCGCTGCTCGTGAGCGCAGTGTCGCTCGTGCTCTCGCCCCTGCAGAACGCCTGGTCCCGCCGCTTCGTCGAGCACGCGGCCGACCGCTATGCGCTCGAGCTCACGCGCGACCCCGACGCGTTCGCCAGCGCGATGGAGAAGCTGGGGCGCATGAACCTGGCCGACCCCGCGCCCCCGGCCCTGGTCAAATACCTGCTCTACAGCCATCCTCCGATCGCGGAGCGCATCGCCTACGCCCGCCGCTTCAAGGCGGCGATCGACGGCGTTGCGGGCAAGCCGGGCGCATAAGAAACTAGCCGATGACGCGCGGTTCCTTGCGCGCCCAGCCCCTCGCCATGCGCCCGCCCTTGGTTAGCCGTGCAGGTGGGAGCCAAGCAGTGAGAGATCGGGGGCGCCCAGGCGGTCGGCGGCCGTCGCAGCTTGGTGCCAGTAGGGGTAGAGCAGCGGCGGCGCGCTGACCGCGTCTAGCCTGGCCTGCTCGTCGTCGGTCAAACGCAGTTCGGCTGCGCGCAGGTTGTCGGCGAGTTGCTCATCGGTGCGCGCGCCGACGACGAGCGAGGCGACCGCGGGCCTGCGCAACAGCCAGGCGAGGGCGACCTGGGCGGGTGAGACCTCGTGCGCCGCGGCGATCTCGACGAGCGCGTCGACGGTGTCGTAGAGTTGGCCCTCGTCGCGCACCGGCGGCTCGTCCCACCCGGCCAGGCGGCGCGAGCCCTCAGGCGCGTCCTGCCCGCGGCGGTACTTGCCCGAGAGCAGGCCGCCGGCCAGTGGGCTCCAGACCAGGACCCCGACGCCCTGGTCGAGCCCGGCGGGGATCAGCTCGTACTCGGCCTCGCGCGCCTGCAGCGAGTAGTAGATCTGCTGGCTGACGAACCGCTGATACCCGTGCCGATCGGACACGCCCAGCGCCTTGAGCAGTTGCCAGCCGCCGTAGTTCGAGCAGCCGATGTAGCGGACCTTGCCCACGCGCACGAGGCTGTCGAGCGCCCCGAGCGTTTCCTCCAGTGGGGTCTGGCCGTCCCACTCGTGCATCTGGTACAGGTCGATGTGGTCTGTGTCCAGCCGCCGCAGGCTCGCCTCGCACGCCTCGATCAGGTGGTGACGCGAGAGGCCCGCGTCGTTCGGGCCGTCGCCCATCGGCATGCGAGCCTTGGTGGCCAGTAGGAGGCGATCGCGCCGCCCCACGATGGCCTGGCCGACGATCTCCTCGGCCAGGCCGAGCGAGTAAATATCGGCCGTGTCGACGAGGTTGACGCCCGCGTCGAGGGCCAGGTCGAGCTGGCGGCGGGCGCCCGCGATGTCGGTCGCGCCGGTCTTGGCGAAATCGCCCCGGCCACCGAAGGTCATCGTGCCCAGCGAGAGCGCCGATACGCGCAGGCCCGAGCGTCCAAGTTGGCGGTAGTCCATTTATCCTCCGGTTGGGCGAGAGACGGGCGTCTCTCGCATAGGTGGTTCGGCCCCGCTCGCGTTCTCGGGCGGGTGCGCGACGGGCTACCGCAACAGCCGTGCCCTCCTGGCGAGGCGGAACAGGTAATATCACACGGCACGGCGCATGGTAGACTTTGGGCAATGAACGGAGGATACTGTTCCTATGACTGCTCTGCGCCACCCCGATCCGCCCACTGCTCTTGCCCCTTGGGCCGAGATCGCACCCAATGCGCCGTACCCGATGACGGTAGACCAGTTGCACGCGCTGCCCGACGATGGTTGGGTCTATGAGCTTATCCAGGGAGTCCTTTTCCGTATGCCGATGAGCGGATTGCGCGCCACGACTATCGGCATGCGTGTGGCGATACGACTAGGGGCCTACGTTGAAGACAACAACCTGGGCGTCCTCACCGGCGAGCAGGGCGGCTATCGCCTTGACCCGGCCCATCCGAGGGATACGGAAGTGGCCCCGGACGTAGGCTTCCTTCGTGCGGATCGTGTGCCACCGCTAGACTCGCCCGAGTACGACCAGGCCCCCACCCTGGCCCCCGATCTGGCGGTCGCGGTGGCTTCGGATAACCAATTCGCCCCGGGAATGGCGACAAAGGCGCGCACCTACTTGCGCTTCGGCACGCACCTGGTGTGGGTCATCTGGCCGCGCTATCGGCGCGTCGATGTGTGGCGCCCTGACAGTGAAACACCCACGGCGCTTGGCATCGACGACACGTTAGAGGGGGAAGACGTGGTCCCCGGTTTCACGTTCCCTGTCGCCCGCCTCTTCGCGTAGGCAGGGTAGACCCCCAAACGCTAGAGGGCGCGCAGCTCGGCCTCGAGATCGTCGACGAACTGGCGCGCGGTACGCCCGGAACGGCCGGGTCGCCCCTGCTCCCACAAGAGGGCGCGGCGGCGCAGCTCGTCGTCCGTGATCTGCGCGGGGGCGAGACCGCGTCCGCGCGCCAGGGCCGTGGCGATGGCCACGTAGCGCTCCTGGTCGGGCGCGGGGAAGGTCACGCGCAGGCCGAAGCGCGCGGCCAGCGATATTTTCTCGCCCATGGTGTCGCGCCCGTGGACGTCGTCGCCTGGCGCGCCACGCTCGGCGAAGGTCTCGCGCACGAGGTTGCGGCGGTTGGTGGTGGCGTGGAGCAGCATATTCGCCGGGCGCGCCTCGGCCGCGCCCTCGAGCAACGCCTTGAGCGCCTTGTACCCGGTCTCGTGCTCCTCGAACGAGAGGTCGTCGACGTAGACCAGGAGATAGGGCGCGCGGTCGCGCGCCAGGGCGGCGATAGCCGGCAGGTCGCCCGTGTCTTCCTTGCGCAGCTCGACCAGGCGCAGGCCGCGCGGGGCGTAGTGGTTGGCCAGCGCCTTGACCGTCGACGACTTGCCCGTGCCGGGTGGCCCGTAGAGCAGAGCGTGCTGCGCGGGCAGACCGGCCAGGAAGCGCTCGATGTTGGACATGAGCAGCCCCTGCTCGCGCTCGTACTCGACCAGCCCGTCGAGCCGCGCCTCGTCGGGGTACGCGACAGGGCGCAGCCCCTCCACACGGCCCGCCCAACGCAGCACGCGGTAGCGCGCCGGCAGGCCCGTGCCGTGGTGCGCCCAGTAGGCCGTGAGGTCGTCGGTCAGGGTCGCCCAATCGTCGCTCTCGGCCAGACGCCGCGCCATCGCCGCGCGAGGATCTAGGTCGTTATGTGCATATGCGGGTGGCGAGAGGCCGCGCCACGGCGCCCAGGCGTCGCGCAGCGCGGGCAGCGACGGCGCGACGGCCTCCCGCGCGAGCCGCCACAGCGTCTCGGCATCCAGGTCGTGGAGCCTCTTCAGGGTCGCGAGCTCGCACCGCGCCGCGGCGAGCAGACCGGGCGCGACCATCCCGGGCGCGTTATCCGACCCTATCCGCATGCCCGTGACGCGCGCACCCCTGGAGCGCGCCCCCTCGGCCTGGGCGCTCCACGGGTTGTCGTCGTCGAGCAGCCGCGCCAGGAGGTGCGCCTGCCAGGCATCAGAAGGCTCGTCGAGCCCGTCGGCGTTGGCCGCGGCGGCCAGGTCCATGAAGGCGCGGCCATAGGCGGCGGCGACGGCGGCCGGGTCGGGCTCGGGCGCGACGAGCGCGGACAGCAGGGCCAGCACCGCCCGTCCGGGCGCGTCATCGAGTACATCGCGCAGCAAGGCCAGCCCGCGCGCTCCATCGAGTGCAGCGCGCAACACCGCACGAGGTGAGGTGGGTAGTGGAGTTGCCATGCCACAAGTGTAGTCGATAGCGCCGTCGCCCCGGCGAGGTAGGCCCGCGGACATTACATTACACTGTCCGTGCCCTTATGGCGTCACCATGGGCGGGGACGAGGTCGTGACGACGCGCAGCAGCCGCTCCTTGGCCACGATGCCCACGGCGCCCTGGTTGTTGGCGACGAAGGTCGGGACCGCCATGATGCCGAACTCCTCGGCCTCGGCGCGCAGACGCGCCACCTCGTCCGCGTAGCGGCGCTCCTCGAGCGCGGCGCGCAAGGAGGCCTCGTCCAGACCTGCTTCGGCGCCGACGGCGACGACGGTGTCGAGCGCGCCGATGTCCCGCCGCTCCTCGAAGAAGGCCCGAAAGATGGCGCGGTGGTACCTGTCGAACACGCCGGGGCCGGCGCCGGGGCCGGCGCTGCGCGCGGCCAGGCTGCCCTCCAGGGCCAGGCGCGAACTGGTGACACGGTCGTAGGGCACGTGGATCGTGACGCCCAGCTCGCGCGTCAGCTCGTCGATGTCGTACTGGTGCTTGCGGCGCAGGAACGCAGGGTTCTGCGGGCGCGCCCCGCGCGGAGGCAGTTCGGGGCGGAGCTCGAAGGGCCACCAGCGCACCTCCAGGTCCAGGTCGGGGACTTGCGCGCGTAGCCAGTCGGCCCGGAACACCGCGATGTAGCACCAGGGGTCCGTGTAGTCGTAGTAGATGGTCAGCGTCGTCATGGGCATGCGTATCCTCAGCCGGCCGGCCGGCCGGCCGTCGCTCTCCACCGCGGCAGAATCGTCTCTATTGTCGCACAATCGGTGGACAGACCCTTGTTGCGCCGTGGCCCTGTAGCGGATACTATCAGCAACGTGCGACGTGACCCCAGCCAAACGACACGTGGGGCAGGCCGTGCGCGCCGCTGAACGGATAGAACAGCAGATTTGGATGAACTGGTGGTGAGCAGGGTGAGTGGTGAGCAGGGTGAGTGGTGAGCAGGGTGAGTGGTGAGCAGGGTGAGTAGACTGTTACCCGCACGCACACCGCGCGCGCGTCGCCGCCTGTGGCCCGTCTACTTCGCCTCGTGCTTGTGCGCGGCCCTAGCGCTGCAGCTCGCCCCGGGCGCGCACGCCGACACGGCCCCGCGCGCGGCGCGCGACGTCGTGCCGGAGCAACAATTGCGCGTCGCCGTCGCCGAGACGTTGCGGCGCAACTTCGTGCGCAGCCAGCTCGTCGTCTACCCTAGCCCCGCCTACTACAATCCCTACCTGCGCGACTCGTTCTGGGTGGCGCAGGCGTTGGACGACCGCGACTTCTCCACCCACGTGCTCGGCGTCTTCGCCGCCAACGAGCGGGCCGACGGCGAGCCGCCGACATGGTTCATCAACGCCTATCGTTACCCACAGTACCACGACGACGAGTCGGCCGCCCTCGTGTTGATCTGGGCCTGGCGCAACAAGAGTCTCTACCATGTCGCGCCCTCGCGCCGCTCCCTCCAGCGCGCGCTGTCGTATCTGACCCGTCGTGGCCGCGACGGCGGCTTCGTGTCGTCGGCCGGCACCTACGCAAGCTGGTGGGACGCCTACCGCCTGCCGGCTCCCGATGTCCTCTCGTACAACCAGGGCCTCTACGCCGTCGCCATGCGTTGCGCCAAGGGTCTTGGCCTCGCGCTACCCTTACACGCCATCGCCAGGGCGGAACAAGCCTACCGGGCCATGTACGATGCGCGCCTGGGCTACCTCATGGTCGGCCGCGCCATCCCGGCCAACGACGCCAGCGCCCTGACCGGCGAGTTCCTCTCGCTGTGGCTGTTCAAGAGACCGATCCTGACGGACGCCATGGTTCTGAGCACGCTCGCTCACCTCAGCCCCTTCGGCGCGGGGTTCCGCGTCGTCGTGGCGCCGGGCGCCGGCGTCGGGGACGGCGCCGGGCTCGTGTCCACCCACGATTACGGCCAACCCGGCGACTACCAGAACGGGGCGTCGTGGCTGCTCTACGACGCCCTCTCGATCGGGGCCGCTGGGCTGCACGGCCAACCCGGGGCCCTCGCACGCCTGCGGGCCCGCCTGGCCCTGGAGTTCCGCCACGGCGTGGTGCTGCACGAATACCTGCAGACCAACCCGTCGCTGCCATACTATGAAACCGAGCCGCCGTTCCGCGACAAATTCTCCTGGGATACCTTCGCGCTCGTCGTCGATCGGGAACTTCGAGCGCGCGCAGGATAAGCAATTGGCCGTTAGCAGGCTTCAGGGGCAGTTGGCGAGTGCTGGAGCGTCTCTCGCAACGACAGCTTGACCGTACTATAACTATGGCCTTGCCTGCCCCGGAAGCCGACGGCTAATCGCCAATCGCCAATGGCTAAAAGGCGTCGCTCTCCTGGCTGGAGCCGCGCTCGGGCAGGTTGTCGCGCGGCGCTTCGCGGTCCGCCGCGTGGCCGCCGCTGTAGTTGTTCGCCGTGTTGCGGTCGTCGTCCGCCGCATCCTGGCGCAGGTCGGTGGTCGCCGACGAAACGTCGCGGGCGTCGGGCTGGGACATCGGCGCGCCCTGCATGCCCGTCCCCGCCGACGGGCTATACGCCACCGACTCACTGGCGCCGCCCTGCACGTTGGAGGGCGGGCGCGAGAGCGCCTCGGCCCGGCTCTGCGAGGCCGCGAGCCCGGACTGCGCGCTGTAGTCCTCGCGCTCCTGCCTGCTCTCCATCGTGCCGGCGCTCCCGCCGAAGTCGCGCGTGGCCGTCTCGTCGGTGACGGGGTCCTTGCTCGTGTCGCGCTGGTCGCGGTTGCTCATAACACTCTTCATCCCTTCTCCATTTTTGGACTAGGTCCCGCGACCGTGGTCGCGGGCTTCGCCAGGTGAGGGTTGCACGTGATGTGCCAGTTAACCGCGCCCGCGATCTCGCACGATGGCGATGCGCCTCTACATCGCGCCCCTACATCCGAGAACGAAAGGGTCCTGGCGTCGCCGCGGCGACGCGTCGCCGGGCGAATTGGCGGGGTGCGGCGCGTTGTGCTACGCTGGCTAGTAAGCATCCGGCGCGCGGACCTCGATCCTGTCGGGCTCGACCGAAGCGGACGCGCCGCCCGTGCTGCTAGATCGCGCAGGGTTTGCCTATGCTCCGCCCGCCCTCGTCCTCCCGGTCGCGCCTCCTTGTGAGACGTTTTTCGACCCTTTCCCACGGACGCGCCCTCTACCTGCCGCCGTCCCCCCTGGCCGTGGCCGCGCGACCGGACGCCGGCCATGATACGGTCGTGGCGGGGTTGCGCCCGTTCCAACGCCATGTGTACCTGCAGCGTGCGCTCGTGACCTCCGTGCGCGCCCTCGCCCTCGCCGCACTCGCGGCGACGGCGGTCCTGGCGCTGCGCCTCGTCGCGGGTCTTCCCCTGCCACTCCCGGCCGCCCCCCTCGTAGCAGCGGGGGTAGCGCTCGCGGCGGGGCTCTGCACTCTTCCCTGGCAGGCGCCGTCGGCGCCGCAACTGGCCCACGAGATCGACCGGCGCCTGGGTCTGCGCGAGCAGGTCGGCAGCGCGCTGGAGCTCGAGCGCGAGGGCGCGGATGTCCACGACACGGCAGGGCTGCGACGACGGGCGCTGGCCTCCGCCGAGGGGACGCTGCGCGCCTACAATCCCGCGGGTCTGCTGCCCCGGCCCTCGATGCGGCGCGAGTTGTCCGCCCTCTCCGCGCTGGCCGTCCTCGTCGCGGTCGCCGCGCTCGTCGCGGCGCATACGCCGCTGCCCCGCCCCGCCGCCGTCGCAGCGGAGGCGCGGGGCGTTTCCGCCCGCCACGACGGGCGCTCGCCGCGCCCCCTGCGCGCGGCGAGCGCAGTGTCCGCTCCCCTGAAGATCCTGTCGATCGGCTCCGTCAACGGCGTGCGTCCCGCCATCGTGCGCACGGGGCGCGCCAACGCCAGGGTGCCCGCCGCGACGGGCGCGCGGAATGGGCAGCCGGGCGGCGCCCACGGGCGCGCCCTCACCGGCGTGGGACCGGCGCAGGGGGCCGGCGGCCAGCCGGGGCGGGGGGCGCCGGGCCAACCTGTCGGGTCCGGTGAGCGCGGGACGGCGGGCGCCGGCGGTACCGGCTCGCCGGCGCAACTGCGTCTGTCCTCCGGGCGGAACTCCTCCGCTGGGGGCGTCGAGAGCCCGCAACAGCGTGCGCTGAAAAGCCTGCAGAACAGTATCCAATCGGCCCAGGCGCAGACGAGCCAGGCGAGCGGGTCGAACCGCGGCAACGGCCTGAAGGGCGCGAACGGCCAGGGCTCCGCCGGGAGCTCGTCGAATGGGGCGAACGGCCAGGTCGCCCCCAATGGGGCAAACACCGGGACCCCTAATGGGCAGCAGGGGGCCGCGGGGACTGGAAGGACCGGCGCCGGGCGTCGGGGAACGGGCAAAGGCGCGGGTCAGCGCGGCGCCGGTCAGGGCGATGCGAGCGGGCGCGGCGGCCAGGGCAGCGCGAGCGGGCGGCAGGGCCAGGGTAACGGGGCGGCGGGCGCGGCGGGCGGGCGCGGCGGCCTCCCCGGACTCGGGCCCAACGGCCAGGGGGGTCGCGGCGCGCAGGGCGGCGACGGCGAGTTCGGCCGCCACGCCGGGCAACCGGGCGGCGGGGGTCGGGGAAGCGACAGTGGCGCGACAGCGGCGCGAGCGTCGTCGACGGGCGGCCACGGGTCGTTGAGCAATGGCGGCGATATCACCCTGAACGGCGCTCCCGGTCAAGGTGGGCGCCTCGTGTTCAGCGTAGGCCAGCCAAGCCGCACCGGCGGGACGGGCGGGAGCGCCCCCTCCGGCGGCGCGTCCGGCGCCGCGGTCAGCGTCCCCGGCTACGTCGCCCCCGACAGCAACACGATCACCCCCGACGACCGCGGCGTCGTGCAGGGCTATTTCACGCCAAGCAATCAGTAGCCAGTAGCCAGTAGCCAGTAACTAGAAAGCAGGCTTTCAATGGCAGAGGTCGCCACGGAGCGCATGACGCCCGAGGCGTTCGGGCAGGCGGCGCGGGACATCCAGGAGGAGGTCGGCAAGGCCATCGTCGGGCAGCAGGACATCGTGCGCGGCGTGCTGATCGGCCTCATCGCGGGCGGGCACATCCTACTCGAAGGCGTGCCCGGCCTCGGCAAGACCTCGCTGGTGCGCGCCTTCGCCCACGCGCTCGACCTCGAGTATGGCCGCATCCAGTTCACGCCCGACCTGATGCCGGCCGACGTGACGGGGACGACCATGCTGGTGGAGGACGAGCACGGGCGGCGCACCCTCGTCTACCAGGCCGGCCCCGTCTTCGGCAACCTGATCCTCGCCGACGAGATCAACCGCGCCACGCCCAAGACGCAGTCGGCCCTGCTCGAGGCCATGCAGGAGGGCACCGTCACGGTCGCGGGGACCTCGCGCGAGCTCCCGCGGCCCTTCTACGTGCTGGCCACGCAAAACCCCGTGGAGATGGAGGGTACCTACCCGCTCCCCGAGGCGCAACTCGACCGTTTTTTCTACAAGCTGATCGTTTCGTACCCCGTGCGCGGCGAGTTGGCCACCATCGTGCGCCAGACCGTGACGGGGGTCGCGCACACACCGCGCAAAGTGGCCGACGGCGCCACCCTGCTCGAGATGCACGCCCTGGCGCTCGCGGCGCCGATGAGCACGTTCGTGCTCGACTACGCCGTGCGCCTAGTCCTGGCCACGCAACCAGAGTCCGCGGAGGCCGCGCCGCTGGTCAAGCGCTACGTGCGCCTGGGCGCCAGCCCCCGCGGCGCGCAGGCGCTGACGCTGGCCGCGCGCATCAACGCGCTGCTGGACGGCCGCGTCACCCTCTCCTTCGACGACCTGCGCGCGGTGGCCCGCGACGCCCTGCGCCACCGCGTGACGGTGAACTTCGAGGGCGAGACGCAGGGTATCACGGCCGACCGCGTCGTGGACGACGTGCTCGCGCACGTCGCGGAGATGCCGCGGTGACAAGGCTATCGACGGTCAGCCGCCGGTTGTCGGCCCTCGGGGCCGGCGTGAAGTCCGTCGGCCGCGCGCTGAACGGCGAGGACGCGGAGATGGATGACCCGAGCGCGCTAATCGACGGGGCCTTCTTGCGCCAGGTGGAGGCGCTGCGCTTCAGCGCGCCGCGCGCGGCCACGTCCGGCCTCGCCGGCGAGCACGCCAGCCGGCGCAAGGCGCACTCGATCGAGTTCGCCGACCACCGTAACTACGTGCCGGGCGACGACTTCCGCCTGATCGACTGGAACGTCTACGCGCGGCTCGGCGAGCTGTGCCTCAAGCTGACCGAGGCGCGCGAGAACCGTGCCGTGCACCTGCTGATCGACTGCTCCCAATCGATGGATTGGGGTAGGCCCAACAAGCTGACCTACGCCAAACGCGTCGCGGCCGCCCTTGGCGCCGTCGCGCTGGCAAGCTATGACACCGTGAGCCTCGGCGCCTTCGGCGGGGAGCCCCACCCCGTCTTGCCGCCCCTGCGCGGACGCAACGCCGTGGGCCCGCTCCTGGAGCGCCTGCGCGCGGTCGAGCCGGGGGGCGGGACCGATCTGGCCCGGGCGGCGAGCGCCTACTGCGGGCAGGTGGGGAGGCGGCGCGGCGTGGCGGTCTTGCTGACCGATTTCCTGGTCTCCGAGGGGCACGCCGAGGCGCTCGGCCTCCTGGCGCGGGTGGGGCTGCAGACAACCGTGCTGCACGTGGTCGACCAGCAGGAGGAGGACCCGGGACTCGACGGCCTGCTCGAGCTGCACGACTGCGAGACCGGCGAGCTGGTCAGGGTCGCGATCACGCCGGCGCTGCTGCGGCGCTACAGGGCGCACGTCGCGTCCTGGAGCGACGAGCTCGCGGCGCTCTGCCGGGCACAGCGCGCCCACTATGTGCGCGTGAGCACGGCCGTGCCGCCGCGCACGCTGGTGCTACAGGCTCTGCGCCGGGAAGGGGTGCTGCGATGAGCCGCCGCTCGCCGCGGGCGTACGGTAATACGCCCCTACAAGCCACGCGCCGGGAAGGGGCGCCGCGATGAGCCTGCTCACGCCGGCCGGCCTCGCCGCGCTGCTGCTGCTGCCGCCGGTCCTGCTTATCCACCTGTGGCGGATACGCTACCGGCGCCACACCCTGCCCAGCACCCTGCTGTGGTCGCGCGTGCTCGACGAGACTCCTCTGCGCCGGCCGCGCCGCCTCCCCACGCGCTGGCTGCTCTTGCTGCTGCAACTGGCCGTGCTGCTCTGCGGGGCGGTGGCGCTGGCGCGCCCCGCGTTCGTCGCCGCCGGGGGGCGCCACCTGCTCGTGGCGGTCGACTCCTCGCTGTCGATGGGCGCCGGCGACGTGCGGCCGAACCGCCTGGCCCGCGCGCGCGACCTGGTGGCCCGGCTCGTCGACGGCCTGGGCGCGGGCGACGCCATGACGCTCGTCGACGCGGGCGCGACGCCGCGCGTCCTCGTCACATCGGGCGACCACGCCGCGCTGCGCCGCGCGCTCGGCGCCCTCGCGCCGGGCGACGGCCCCTCCTCGCTCGGCGGAGACGGCGCGCTGCTGGCCGGGCTTGCCGCGTCCGCTGGGCCGCGCACCGCGACGTACCTCTTCGCGCCCGTGGGGACGAGCGAGGCGACGCTCGGCGCCCTGCGCGGCGCCGTCCCCGGCCTGAGCGTGCGCAGCATCGGGACGACGGACGACGACCGCGCGATCGCCGATCTGAGCGTGTCGTGCCTGACGGGGCGCACACCCGGCGGCGCCGGCGCGTGCGAGGCCTACGCGCGCCTCGTCAACAAGGGCGCGCACCCTATCACGACCCGCGTCACGGCCACCGTGGACGGCCGGAGTAGCGCGGAGCCCTTGTCGCTGTCGCTGCGCGCGAACACCTCGCAGCAGATCCACCTGCCCCTGCCGGCGGGCGCGCGGACGGTCGAGCTCCACCTCGACGGGCGCGACGCGCTGCCCGCGGACGACACGGCGTGGGCCGTCGTACCGCGGCCCCTCCACCGCGACATCCTGCTGGTGACGGGCGACCCCACGTCGCCGCTCGCGCAGGGCCTGCGCGCCATCCCCAACGTGACCCTCGGCACGATCGCTCCTGATAACGGAGCCCTCGGCGACGTGGCCAGACGCGTCGACCTGGTCGTCCTCGACGGGACCGGACCCGACATCCTGCCGCCGGGCAACCTGCTCTTCGTCAACCCGACGGCCGGTACCGCGCTCTTCGACACAGTGGGCTCCGGCGAAACGATCGCGCCCGTCGTGACGGGGCTCGACCGCGCCAGCCCGCTCCTGCGCAACGTCGACCTGGGCTCGCTCATCGTCTCCGCGGCGGCGCGCGTGGCCCTGCCGGGCTGGGCGCGCGCCGTCATCGCCGGCGACGGCGGCCCGCTGCTCTTCAGCGGCGTCACGGGCGGCCGCCGCGTGGCCGTGCTGACCTTCGACCCGCGGCCGGCCGCCGCCGCCAATAGCAGCAACCTGGACACCCTGCTAGCCTTCCCCGCGCTGCTGCAAAACATCGCGCAGGCGCTGGCCCCGGCACCGCCGGGGAGCGCGACAGCCGGGAGGCCGGGGACGATACCCCTGGCGCGCCGGGATGCCGCTACGCTGGCCGGCGGCGCCGGCGCGGCCGCGGCGCTCCCCTCGGCAGGCGACCTCGCCGCGCTGCCAGCGCTCCGCCCGGGGCTCTACGACGTGACCGGCGCGGCCGGCGGGGGCAAGAGCGCCATCGCGGTCAACGCCGAGGGTCCGGACGCGGACACCTCAGGCGCCGAAGGTCTGGGCGCGGACGCCGCCGTCGCGCCCGCGCCGCCCGCCGTCCTCCCGGCCGTCCCCGTCCCGTCCGCGCCCTGGGAGGGCTGGACCCTCGGCGCAGTCCTGGCGCTGCTCCTGCTGGGCGGCGAATGGTGGTACTATGTGCGGCATACATAAATGTTGACCTTCACGTCCCCCTGGGCTCTGCTCTTGCTGATCCTGCTGCCGGTCACGGCGGCGGCGGGGTACGCGCGTCTGCGGCGTCTGCCCGGCCGGCGCGCCCCGCTGGTCCTGGCGCTGCGCCTGCTCGTGCTGGGCCTGCTGGTCGCGGCCCTGGCCGGCCCTGCCTGGCGGACGACCGACCGGCAGGTCGCGGTGATGTTCCTGGTGGACGCCTCGGCCAGCGTCGGGCCCGGCGGCCAGCGCGCGGGCATGACGTGGGCCGAGCGGGCCACGACGGCCGCCGGGCCGCGCGACCAGGCGGGCATGGTCCTGTTCGGCGCGGCGCCGCGCCTGGCCGTGCCCCTCGCGCACTACAAGGCGCTGCCCGATCCGGTCGCACCCGGCGCCGCGGCGACCGACATCGGGTCGGCGGTGCGCTTCGCGCTCGCCGCGCTCCCTCCGGGGCAGGCTGGGCGGCTGGCGCTGCTCTCGGACGGGCGCGCCACCACGGGCGACGCCGAGGGCGCATTGGGACTAGCCCTGGCGCGCGGCGTCCCCATCGACACGGTGGCGATCGCGCCAGCCGCCCGGCGCGACGTCCTGGTACGCGCGATCGACCTCCCGCGCACCGCCCACGCCGGCGAGCGCATCCCCGTGCGCATCACGCTGCGCAGTACGTACGCGGCCAACGCAACCCTGACGGTCTCGGTCGACGGCGTTCCGGCCAGCGTCGAGCGGACACTGCCCGCCGGCGACACGGTGCTGCAAACAGAACAACGCTTCGACACCACGGGGCCACACACGGTGCGCGTGCGCGTCGACGCGCCGGGCGACGAGGCGCGTGAGAACAACGCGCTCGACGCCGCGACGGTGGTGGGGCCGCCGGGGCGCGCGCTGCTCGTCGTGGACGACCCCGCGACAGCGACCGGCCTGGCCGCAGCGCTGGCCCGCGCCCGCGTGGACGTGCGGCCGGCGTTGGCCGCCTCGTTGCGGCCCGACATCTCGGCTTACCGCGGGTACGACGAGGTCATACTCGACGACGTACCGGCGACACGGCTCACCCCCGCCGTGCAGCGCGCGCTGCGCGACGCCGTGCGCCTCAACGGCCTGGGGTTGCTGGCCATCGGCGGACCCAACTCGTTCAGCGCGGGGGGCTACGCGCATGCGCCGATCGAGGACACCCTGCCCGTGCTCAGCATCTCTTCACCCCGCCGGGCCACCGCGCCGCTGGCGCTGATGCTCGTGCTCGACAAGAGCGGCTCGATGGCCGACTCGATCTCGGGCGTGGAGAAGGTCGACATGGTCAAGGTCGCGGCGTCATCCGCTCTGGACCACATCAACGACGGCGACAGCATCGGCGTACTGGCCTTCGACGACACCAACCATTGGATCGTGAACTTCCACACCTTGCAGGGATTCGACGACAAGGCGCGCATCAAGGCCCAGATCGGCAAGCTCTCGGCGGACGGCGACACCTACATCTACCCCGCGCTACGCGACGCCGAGAAGGCCGTCCTCACCGTGCCCACGGCCTACCGGCACATCGTGCTGCTGACCGACGGCCAGGGCGAGCAGGATCAGCCCTTCGACGCGCTGGTGCGGGGCTTACACAACGAGCGCATCACCCTCTCCACCATCGGGGTGGGGAGCGATGTGCAGCAAGACGAGCTCAAGCGCTGGGCCAAGGAGGGCGGCGGCATCTTCCACTACGTTTCCGACCCGCACGACATCCCGCGCATCATCGTCAACGAGGCGCGCTACGGCGCGACCGGGAACGCGCAGGTCAAGGGGCGCATCAAGCTCGGCGTCGCGGCGGCCTCGCCGCTGCTGCGCGCCCTCTCGGGCAGTAAACTCCCGACCATCGGGGCCTACGACACGACGTCGCCGAAGACCAGCGCACAGGTCAGCGTGCAGTCGGCGAGCGGCGACCCCGTGCTCTCTTCGTGGCAGTACGGCCTCGGCCGCGTGGTAGCCTGGACCTCGGACGCCGGGGCGCAGTGGGCCGGCGCGTGGAGCCCGGCGCGGCAGGAACAGTTCTGGGTCGACGCGACGCAGTGGGCCATGCGCGGGCTCACGCCGAGCCCCGCCGCGCCGGCGCTGTCGCTGCGCAACGGGACGTTGCGGGTCGCCCAATCGCTGCGCACCGCCTCCGGCGCCTTCGACGACAACGCGACCCCGCGCGTGCGCGTCGTCATGCCGGACGGCGAGGCGCGCGTGGTCGCCCTGCCCCTGATCGCGCCGGGCGCCTACGCGGCGACCCTCCCGGCGAGGGGACAGGGGGTCTACACGGCCAACCCGGTGCGCGACGACCGCCGCGCGTCGAGTCCCCCGGCGCCGGCCGACGTGTCCGCGGCCGTGGCGCCCTACCCCGCCGAGTTCGCGGGCGACCCTGTCGACACGGCCTTCCTGACGCGCCTCTCCGAGGACAGCGGCGGGCGCGCGCTGGCGCGTCCGGCCGACGCCTTCAGCCACGACGGCCTGCCCGCGACGGTGGGCTGGACGCCCCTGTGGCCCGCGCTGCTGCTGTTGGCCCTGCTGCTCTTCCCGCTGGACGTGGGGCTGCGCCTGCTGCTGCCGCAGGCCCCCGTCTATCGCGGGCGCGGCACGTAGCGTGCGATAATGGATAATAACGACACTTAACTAGCAAAGGTAAATAGTATGTCAAACGACAAGAAGCCGATGTTCGGGCTGGTCCGAGAACCCGCGGCGCCGCAGGGGTCCTCGGCGCTCGTGCCGCTCGTCACGCTCGGCATCGCCGCCTACGCCTACGTCAAGACCCGGGGTCTCTCGCTCGGACCGCGCCCGGCCCGCAGCGCCATCACCTTCAAGGACGTCGCGGGGGTCGACGACGCGCGCCGCGAACTGGCCGACGTCGTGGGCTTCCTCAAGGCGCCCAAGAACTACCGCCGGCTGGGCGCGCGCATCCCGCGCGGCCTACTACTCGTCGGCGCGCCCGGGACGGGCAAGACGCTGCTGGCGCGCGCGGTCGCGGGCGAGGCCGGCGTCCCCTTCTACAGCATGTCCGGCTCCGCGTTCATGGAGAAGTATGTCGGCGTGGGCGCGGCGCGCGTGCGCGGCCTGTTCGCCGAGGCGCGCAAATCGGCGCCCTGCATCGTCTTCATCGACGAGATCGACGCCGTGGGCAGCGCGCGGTCGGGCAACCGCGACAGCGGCGAACGCGACCAGACGCTCAACCAGCTGCTGATCGAGATGGACGGCTTCACGCCGGCCGAGGGCGTCGTCGTGCTCGCCGCCACCAACCGGCCCGACATCCTGGACGAGGCGCTGGTGCGCCCCGGGCGCTTCGACCGCCGCGTGACGCTCTCGCTGCCCGACCGCGCCGCGCGCCGGGCCATCCTGGGCATCCACACGCGGGAGGTCCCGCTTGAGCGCGACGTGGACCTGGGGCGGCTCGCGTCCCAGTCGAGCGGCATGACACCGGCCGACCTGGCCAACGTGGTCAACGAGGCGGCGCTGCTGGCGGCGCGCCGCTCCGCGCGGCAGGTCACGGCGGGCGACCTGGACGCGGGGCTCCTGCGGGTCGCGGCGGGCCCGGAGCAGCGCGCGCGCATCATCCCCGCGGGCGTCAAGCGCGTCGTCGCCATCCACGAGGTCGGGCACGCCGTGGTGATGGCCTCGCTGCCGCACTGCGACCCCGTGCGCCAGATCCAGGCGCTCCCGCGCGGCGAGGCCCTGGGCGTCACGGTGGTCGCGCCCGAAGAAGACACCTATCTGATCTCCGTCGACGCGCTGCGCGACCGCATGGCCGGCCTCATGGGCGGGCGCGCCGCCGAGCTGCAGTTCACCGGGCAGCTGACCACGGGCGCGCAGAAAGACATCGCCGAGGCGCACGCCATCGCACGGCGCATGGTCACCGAGTTCGGCATGAGCGCGCTCGGCCCCCTGGCCCTCCACCCTGAGCACGGCATGGGGCTGGACCTCGCCGGCCAGATCGACGCCGAGGTGCGCGCGCTCGTCGACGAGGCAGACCGCAGGGCGCGCGCCATCGTGCTGGCGCGCCGCGCCGCCATCGCCGCCGTCGCCGACCGGCTCGTCGCCGTGGAGACGATGACCGGCGACGAATTGGCCCCGTTCCTGCGCGACTATCCGGCGGAGGAGCCCGCGACGCCCGCCTAGTACGACTCCTGCCTTATAGGGTGACAACAGCACTCGACAAAGGGGGAGATCATGCACGATTCATCTATCCGCCTGACCGCCGTGGACGAATCCGCGGTGGTCGGAGCAGGCGGCCTGGCCCTGGTGTCGCTCGCGGTCGAGAACGCCAGCGGCAAGCCGTGCCGTTGCGCCATCCGCATCGGCGGCCTGCCCGCGGCCTGGTACGACGTCGAGCCCGGGGAGGTCGCGCTCGAGCCCAGCGAGAGCGCCCCGTCGCGCCTCACCATACACGCCCCTCAGTCTGCGCTGGGCCGCTATCCGTTCAATGTGATGGCGCGCTCCGAGGGCGCCGTCACCGGCGTGGCCGCGCTGGGCTTCACGCTCGTGGTCGGCGCCGGCGGCGCGCTACGGGTCTATCCGGGTCCGGCGACGATGCCGCAACAAGCGGCGGCCGGCGCGGCCGCCGCCGATGCGGGAGCCATAGCGACGCGGAGTAAGGGGCTCACAGCGGGCCGCGCGGCTCCGCGCCTGTTAGCCTTTGTAGTGCCGCTCCTGCTCGTCCTGCTGCTGCTTGGCGTCGCCGTGGCCAAGCGGTCGTCCGGTACGGGTACGGGTACGGGCACAAGCACAGGCTCCACCAATGCGGCGGTAAGCATGGCTCACGCATCTAAAGGCAAAGGCGCGACCACCGCGGGCCTGCTTGGCTCGATCGGTGGGGCCGGGCGGGCGAGCCAGACGCGGGCGGGTATGACAGCCCCAACTACCACTCCAGAGACTCTCCCGATGATCGGAGCCGTCTACGCGTCCGAAACCGCCGCCGCGGGCGGGACGCAGCCATCGTCGCGCCAGGGGCGGCGGGGGACGTCAGCGCCGGCACAGCCTACGATCACAGTCACACCCGCGGCCCTCTTGGCGCCGGCGCGGCGCCCACAGTCCGTGGCGACGGCCGCGATCGGCCGGGCAGGGGCCGCGGCCGGCTCGGCAGGGGGCGCCGGCGCCGCGGGTGCCGCGGGCGCCGCGGCGGCACAGCCAACAGTAAATGCCGCGGGAGCGCAACGCGCGGCAACAGGCGCTGTAGGGACGCAACCGGCGGCGGGCGGCGCAGGGGCGCAACCCGCGGCGACACCGGCATCACCCGCCGCGACGCGACAGGCCGTGGGGAGTGTGGCGCTCGCGACCGGGCGACGAGCCTCGACACCGCCGGCCGCCAGGCCCGTCCCTACAGGATCGAGCCACAACGCGACGGCCACACCCGTGCGCCTCGTCGCCGCGGCCAGGGTCGTCCACCCGGCGCATCTCGTCGCCGCGGTCAGGGTCGTCCACCCGGCGCATC